>Ga0209292_1002423_pt1 | contig 21461 bp, 13 predicted proteins | sample GOMGulsemesocosm_2_FD_184634 | JGI IMG/M metagenome (GOLD analysis project Ga0209292, IMG submission 184634) | Methane-oxidizing microbial communities from mesocosms in the Gulf of Mexico - GOM9C Gulf of Mexico (SPAdes) (version 2) | ecosystem: Environmental > Aquatic > Marine > Cold seeps... | reverse complement strand
AGACAGTCAGAGCCAGCAAGACAGTCAGAGCCAGCAAGACAGTCAGAGCCAGCAAGACAGTCAAAGCCAGCAAGACAGTCAAAGCCAGCAAGACAGTCAAAGCCTAGCAGGTCAACAAGATGAGTCCGATGATGGTGCTGAGGAAAATAGCAACCAAAGTTTATCAGCAACACAGCAGACGCCATTAGAAAAAGAGCAACAAAAACGCTTACAAAAATGGCTACGGAATATTCCCGATGACCCTTCGCGTTTATTAAGAAATAAAATGTATATAGAAAGTCAGCAACGTAAAGCTGAATCAAATCAGCAAAATAGTTCGGAGCAAATATGGTAAAGGCAATTCAGACACGTAGCCGTGTTTCTAAATTCTCACTAATGGCGAATCTTCTCATTCTTACAGGCTTGTTATTTACACTTAGTTTTCAAGCGAGTGCAGCATTAAAAATAACAGCATCCGTCAATCAAAACCCGATTGTGCAAGGGAGTAGTTTTATCCTCGAAATCCGTGCCAATGAAAGTATTAGCGCCAGTGACTGGGATAATTCAGCACTACTGGCTGATTTTGTCGTGGGTAGAACTTCAATTAATAGCCAATCTTATAATATCAATGGCAAGTCATCCCATATCACATCACTTACAACCGTATTAATGGCAAGAAATATAGGTGCTTATACCATTCCCGCCTTTACAATTGATGGAGCTACAACACAACCAATTAAAATAAATGTCATCTCATCGGCGACTGCAAGTAGCCGCGGTCTCAATAACCGTAATATAGAATTAAAAGTAAATATTTCGGAGAAAAATATTTATGTTGGTCAGCAGTTCATCTATACGACAACCTTATATTTTGCGCAAAATACCAAGATGCAATCTGGCAACCTCATCGAGCCAACAGTGGTAGACGGCGTAGTAAAACAAATAGGCAAAGATGAAAATGCCAGTCAAGTCGTTGACGGTAGACGCTTTGAAACAATCACACGTCAATATTCCATCACAATTAATACCGCGGGAAAAACAACTATTTCACCAAGTCAGTTTGAAGGCCAGGTAAGTACAGCAAAGCGCGGCTATCGTTTTGGACCTATAACACCAGTAATTATCCAAGCTGACACTTTAGATGTAAATATACAGGCACAACCAAAAGACTATAAAGGCGAATGGCTAGTCAGTGACTTTGTTCAACTCAACGAAGAGTTACAACCATCGCAAGAGAACTATCAACAAGGTGAACCAATAACCCGAACGATCACACTAACGGTTGCGAATGTAGATAAATCAGCGCTACCCGATTTAGCTATTAGCTGGCCCCAAACAGTCAAGATCTATCCTGACAAACCACAGTTGACAGACTTTGCACAACAAGGCCATTACTTCTCGCAGCAGGTATTAAGTTTTGCCATCATTCCTAATCAACTTGGTGAACTAACACTACCAGAAATATCAGTGCCTTGGTTTAATAGTAAAACACAACAACAAGAATGGGCGACGCTACCCGCTAAAACAGTAACTATACTACCGAGTGAAAATAATATAGCTAATCAAAATGACCAAACTCCACTTCTGACATCTAACGATAGTAATCAGGAAAATATACAAACCCTATCGACAGCACCAACTGAATCACCATTATGGCGTTGGTTAACTTTTATTTTTGCAGGCTTGTGGATATTAACTTGCGTAGCTTGGTTTATCTTACGCAAACGTAAGCATAAAGCGCCTAGCCCCGAAATAACCGTTGCAGCTAAAACAGATAATATCTGGCCACAATTACAAACCGCACTGAAGAATAATGATGCCAACCAAAGTAGCCAATTATTGCATTTGTGGTTTAAGCAGTGCTGGCCTGAAATCAAAAATCCACAACTAACCTCACTGCCGATGAGTAAAGAATGCCAGCAAGCTTGCCAAGCTCTATTTACGTTTACTTACGGTAACAACGCTGAAATAACGAATTGGAATGGACAAGTATTATTAGCACAATTAACCAAACTTAAAGGCTCGAAAAACACAATAACAAAAAAACAACAACCCGAGATAAAAACCGAGCTTAACCCATAGGTTTTACTGAAAAAAGACAAAATTGGCGCTTTAACATGGCGCCAACTTCGTTTAAGAAAATAACAACACGCCCATAAAGTTCGTTTTCGAACATAAAAAACACATAAATTAATGTTCGAACATTAAGCAATATATCTCTACTATGAAAGTTTAAGATTCATATGAGCATTTAAGGCTTTCAAGTGAAAGAATGTCAGCGTTAACTGAAAGTTAACAAGTCATTTTACAAATTACATACATTTATCTACAACCCACACTAGATCTCCCCCCTAAAAAAGCGCAAAATAGCAGTAGCTATCGGATTTAATTATTGCTTTATTAAGGAATTGGAATGTCAATACATAAAACACTTGGTGAATTCATCATTGAAAATCAATCTGATTTTCCACATGCAAAAGGTGAATTAACAGCATTATTAAGTGCAATTAAACTTGCTGCTAAAATTGTAAACCGCGAGATCAATAAAGCAGGCCTAGTTGACATAACAGGTGCAAGTGGCATTGAAAATATCCAAGGCGAAGAGCAACAAAAATTAGACATGTATGCGAACGAAGTATTTAAAAATGCATTGATTGCGCGTGGTGAAGTTTGTGGTATTGCTTCTGAAGAAGAAGATCATTATGTATTTTTCGACAACCAAAACAGCCGTAATGCTAATTATGTAGTATTAATGGATCCACTCGACGGTTCATCAAACATCGATGTAAATGTATCTGTTGGTACCATTTTCTCTATTTACCGTCGCATATCACCTGTTGGCGGTCCAGTTTCAATGGATGACTTTTTACAAGTTGGCCGTAAGCAAGTTGCAGCGGGTTATGTTGTATATGGTTCATCAACTATGCTGGTATTTACAACCGGTAATGGTGTTCATGGTTTCACTTATGACCCATCAATTGGTGTATTCTGCTTATCTCATGAAGCGTTAACCTTCCCTAAATCTGGTAAAATATATTCGATAAATGAAGGTAACTACAGCAAATTCCCACTTGGTGTGAAGAAATACATTAAGTATTGCCAAGAAGAAGACGAAACAACCAACCGTCCTTATACTTCACGTTATATTGGTTCTCTCGTTTCTGATTTCCACCGTAACCTGCTTAAGGGTGGTATCTACATTTACCCACAAACAGCACAAGCACCAACGGGGAAACTACGCTTATTATACGAGTGCAACCCAATGGCTTTCCTTGCTGAACAAGCTGGTGCACTAGCGACAGATGGTTACACACCGATTCTAGATCTAAAACCGACAGAATTACACCAACGTGTACCTTTCTTTACAGGTTCTGTAGACATGATGGAAACTGCACATCAATTTATGGCAGAGTTTAAAGAAGAAGCTTAATTGTAACTCTTTTTAAGTAATCCTTTGAAGCCACGTCATTCTCTCTTAGAGAAAATGACGTGGCTTTTTTGCTATAAGGTTTTGTATTTATACCCAAGCGACTTCAAGATGCACTATCAGCAAACCGAACGGTGAGTATATTATAAACAATAACATAGCAAAATGTGACATACGTGACACTTGACAAAGAAATGTCTCAAAAAAGATTGACACGGTTATATGATATAGATCACAAATTCAAACATTGATTTTGACTTGATAGTGATAAGAACAACTACTCTAATTTATTTGATAGCGATAACAATTTAATAACAACACGTGTACGCTGAAATAAACCATTAACTATCAGCGACTTAACCAACCACCAACCATCAACTATTTTTTCAATTAAACGTCAAGCCTTAATAACCAAACATTACACACTGTGATTATTCTTAATTACAAAACATGAACAAGCAGTTACTATTTATTCATACTACCGACAACTGGTCTGACCTTGATACTTAAAGAATAAACAAAAGGAACTTTGTTTTTCTATCTCAGAGATCTAAACCAGTAACGAGTTAACCAAAATAAACTTATAAAGATGAGTAATTAACTATGTCTAAATTAAAAAAAACAACGCTTGCTACAGCTCTACTGCTGGTAACTGCACAATCTTCTGCTGCTGGTTTCCAAGTAAGCGAACATTCAGCATCTGGTCTTGGACGAGCTTTTGCTGGTGAAGCAGCCGTTGCTGATAATGCATCAGTACTTGCACGCAACCCCGCTGCAATGACACGCTTTAAACAAGCTGAATTATCTTTCGCTGGTTCTTATGTTGAGCCTAATGTTGATATTACAGGTGTGAAAGATACTAGCGTCGGTGCAGTTTTAGGCCGTGATGTAAACGAACTAAATGCTGATGATATGGTACATAGTGCTTTTGTTCCTGCTACATATTTTATCCAACCAATCAATGATAAATTAACTTTTGGTCTTGGTATTTTCTCAAGCTACGGTGTAACAACTGAATTTGAGGATGACTATGCGGCCGGTGCTGCGGCTGGTAAAACTGACTTATTAACATTAAATATCAATCCGAATATTGCTTTTAAAGCAACTGAACAACTAAGTTTAGGTTTTGGTGTTAGTGCTGTTTATGGTAAAGCCGCAATCAAGCGTAACTATGGTGATATCATTGCTGCAGGAGGTTTTTCTGCCGCTAAAAAGAATGGTGCTAGTGACGCAGACGCAGCCGCAACCGCAAGAGCAGTAAACAACCCAGGTAAAGAACTCTTCCTTTTGGAAGGTGATGCATGGGCTATTGGCTGGAATACGGGTGCATTATATGAAATCAATAAAAATAACCGCATTGGCTTAGCTTATCGCTCACAAGTAGATCTTGACTTTGAAGGTGACTTTACTGGTGTAACAAGCGGCGATAATAAAGTTAAAGCATCACTTGACCTTCCATTACCTGCCACAGCTGAATTTTCTGGGTATCATGCTTTAAATGAATCATTTGCTGTATCTTATAGCGTACTTTGGACAGAGTGGAGCAAGTTTGAAGAACTTCGAGCAACAAGTTCATCTTGCAAAGATGGCGAGTGTTTCTTAAAAGAAGAAAGCTTTAATGACAGTATGCGTTATTCTATTGGTGCTGAATATACGATAGATAAAGTAATATTACGCGCAGGCTTCGCTTTAGACGAGTCAGCAGGTGAAACTACACTAAGTATCCCCGAATCAGATCGCTTTTGGTATACAGTAGGTGCAACATATAATGCAAGTAGTAATCTAAGCCTTGATTTTGGTGTTGCTTATATCTATGTAGAAGAAGTTGAATTTACAGAAACGCCAGTTCCAGGTATGGAATACGGTTTTAAATCTTCAGGTGATGCAATCATTGCTTCAGCACAAGCAAACTACCGTTTCTAAGCGTATTTAGCTAAGTAACTGAATACTTAAATACAGTAATAAAAATAGCGTCTTATGGCGCTATTTTTATTTTCGACTAACCTTAAAATAAAACATTATTTTAGGGGTATCAATATGATAAAAAGTTGTAGCCGTGATTCATCCATCACCTACCTAAGCGCTCTCCTTAGTCTCATATTTTATTACAGCCCTTCGACATATGCAGCATCATACCAATCCTCAACAACCTCAGCCATAGAACTCAGCAATGCTGGTGCAGGCGCGGCAGCAGACACGACTAACCTAGCAAATATAGCCGTGAACCCCGCGATCATAGCTGCGTTTTCATATCCAAGTATGGCTATCGCAGGTATCTTAATTCAATCTGAAAAAGACATTACTGGTGAGTACTATTCCAATGGTGATCCTGAAGCATTGGATAACGCTGGAATCGGTGATAATTATATCGTCCCTTCTGGCTACTTTGCATTTCCCATTAATGATAAATGGTCACTTGGGTTTGCTACTTTTTCTAATTATAACGTCCGTAACAACTATGATACTGAATATCCCGTAGGTCTTCTTGCAGGGCGGAGATCCTTATTCACCTATGAAATTAGCCCAAATATAGCACTCAAATTAACGGACTATTTTTATGTTGGTGCGGGTGTAAGTGCTATTTATGGTAACTATCAATTAACAACAAACTATGGCTCACAAAATACCAATAATCCGAGTCAGATTTATCAAGATTATAATGGTACGGGTATCAGTTTTAGATTTAATATCGGCATACTTTATCAACTAAACACACATCACCAGTTTGGGCTATCCTATCGGTCTGCGAGTGATATTGAAACAGAAGGTCCATTTACCACATTGGCGGGTAATAATGATTTAGTATTTCAAGATACGACAAGGCTGACGATGGCAATTCCAAGTGAATTAACATTTTCAGGCCTTCACCTACTTGATCAACGACTATCAGTACAGTATTCATTCGCTTGGTATGGATGGGAAAGCCTAAATTCCATTTCGGTATCACATCTAGGTTGCCCTGCTAATTCGGGGTTTAACCTACCGGAAGGTCAATGTTTGACAGAGTCTGTTAACGCAGAGGATAGTTGGAAAGTTGCATTCGCCGTTAACTATAAATTAAATGATGTAGTCTGGTTACGAAGTGGGGCGTCAACAGAAAAATCAACTGAAAGCGCAACCTTCTCGATTCCCTTTGATAAGAAAACAAATTTCAGTGTTGGCTTATCCTATTATGCAAGTAACTCATTAAGTTTCGATATAGGCCTTACTTATGTCAAATATGAAACCACGCGAATTAAAGATACTGTTGGCCAAGACAGCTTTGATATAAGTACAGAGGGCAATAGCACGATACTTGGATTTCAACTAAATTATCAATTAATAGAATAACCCACATGGATAGAGTGTAGGCTCTAACTTATTGTATCTAAAAAGGCGGTTAATACTATTATCACTAAAACACATTAGAAAGCATTAATACTATAAAATGCATGCTAAAAAATAGCCACAAGCCGATAGTGAACGCACACTTTAAACGGTCATTCTAATTTTAATTGTATTACTAACAACATCCCTCTTCCTCTCACATAAACATACCACTATTTCTCTATAATAAGTTCCACTCAGGTAGCAAACGTGCATCAATGCGTTTCGAGTAAATCTGTAATAAACATGGATGTATTTTACATAATTTATATGAGACAGGGATTAGTCATGCAAAAATCAAATTTGTTCAAAAGAAGTGTCGTATCTAGATCGATAGTTGAATCGATAGTTAAAGCAACAATAACAGCAACAATTTTAGCTAGCGCTCAGGCATCAGCCGCAGGGTTCCAAGTTAACGTACAATCAGCGTCAGCACTCGGTAATGCTAACGCGGGTTTTGCAGCAAATACGGACAATGTCGCAGTGATTGCGACTAACCCTGCGGCTGCCGCCTCATTTAACAAGTTTGCGTTTTCATTTGGTGGGGCTTATATAGATCCAACAGTGGAGACGACTGGTGAAAACACTCCACTCGCCCCTTACTACGCCAGTTTTAATAACGGGTTTGGGACAAATTACAGTGGACCAAGTAAGTCTGATTATGATGTTGAAAACTCTGTAAACCCAGCAACACTCCCTTCTGTTTACGCGGTGCTTCCTGTCGGTAATAAACTCGCCATTGGTTTAGCTGGATACACAAATTATGGTACCAACACTGAATTTCCAGATAGTTATGCAGCAGGGCTACTTGGTGGCTCCACCCACTTAACGACATTTAATTTAAATCCAAGCTTAGCAATTAAATTAGGCAGTAAAATACGCCTAGGTGTTGGTGCACAGATCGTCTATGGATCTGCTGAACTTGAACGTAACCTTGGTGATGCTGCCGCACTTGGTGCGATGCAAGGCATTTCGGCCGCAGCTCAAGCTGGGGCGACGCCAGCTCAACTTGGCGGTGCAATTGCAGCAAATAACGCTCAATTATCTGGACTAGCAGGCGGTTCTCAAGCCTTTATCATGGAAGGTGATGATTTTGGCTTTGGTTGGAATGCAGGCCTGTTATTTGACTTGAGTGATAACCATAAAATTGGTGTCAGTTACCGTTCAGAAGTAGAGCTCTCGTTTGAAGGAGAATACTCAAACTATCAAGGCGCTAACTTAGAAGGTCAGTTAGATTTATCATTACCAGCTATGGCAGAACTCGGTGGATATCATCGTTTTGGTCATATAGCTCTACAATACGGTGTTGTCTGGACTGAATGGAGCAGCTTCGATGGCCTGCGAGGTCTGCTAGCTCAAAATAATGACGTTGTATTATTTGAAAAAGGTTATAACTACGAAGATAACATCCGCTATTCAGCTGCCCTATCATATTACTTAGGCAACAAAGTGATATTACGCGCTGGTTACGCATTAGATGAAGCAGCCGGCGATACGACAATAAGTATTCCAGACTCTGAGCGCCAGTGGTACACCGCTGGTCTAACATTCAAAATAAGCAAAACACTTTCTCTTGATTTAGCGGCAGCTTATATCGTAGGTAAAGACACATCATTCACTGAAACAGACACAAATACAGGGCTAACATACGTGTTTACCAATAAAGCCGAAGCGGTTGTCGGTTCTGCACAAGTTAATTTAGTTTTTTAATACTAATATATTATCACAATATCAATAATAGGCTCTCTTAACAATTGGGAGCCTTACACAAACTGGCTTGAAGTACACGCTTATAACGGAATATTAAGCTCAATAATAGACCAGTTCCCGCGATCAAAGCAAAAGTGTTGGGCGCAGTGATAATTCATTTTATGCTGTGCTTTTCCTAACATGTTCCAATTCGTCGCGAGTGCATATATAGCGCGGATAACACCTTTATGACTGACGCAGCCTATATGCTGATCTTGGTTATCAATAGCCAAAGACTCAACCCAAGTGCTTACTCGCGCAGCAACCAATCTTGGTGACTCACCATTTTGTGGGCACAAATCTAACCCTAGCGCTTCTTGTTTAGCAAAGTAACTTGGATCTTGAGCGCTTAATTGCGGTAAGGTTTTACCTTCCCACTCGCCCCAACTCATTTCAATCAAAGCCATTTCGGCCAGTGCATCAACACAGAGTAATTCGGCCGTTTGTTGGGCTCTTAACAGCGGACTGTGAAACCATTGTAGCGATACCAAATTCGATGGTAACTGATAAGCGTTAATTTGTTGCCTTCCCGCCTCATTCAACGGAATGTCAGTACGCCCCTGTAAACGCCGTTCAAAGTTCCATTGCGTTTGCCCATGACGGATGAAATAAACATGGATCATATCTTATCCAACGAATTTGATATCGCATCTTGAATGACACAATTGAGCTGCCGCGCGCTGGCCTCAATAGAATGATGTTGAATAATATACTGAGTGGCCGCTTGTTTCATGGCTTTTAATTTTTCATGATTTTGCAGTAAACTATCAATCATTACTGACATTTCTTGCGCGTTATACGCATCAACCAAGATACCTGTAACATGGTTATTCACAATTGAGCTAACGCCCCCCTGATCACCAGCAACAACTGCAACGCCTCCTTGCTGAGCTTCTAAAAATATCATGCCCAGCGCTTCATTTATCGCAGGCCAAACGAGTAATTCGAAGTGCGGTAATAATTCTCGTATTTGACTGCTTTCAAGTGTTCCTGCGAATTTGACTTGCTGGTGTTGAACAAAAAGAGATCGGACTTCAGCTTGCATCACGCCATCACCAATAATCAATAACTGGTGAGGCTCTTGTAACAAATCGGCCACTGAACTTAACTGCTGATAGGAATGATATTTATCGCCACTGCGCATCATTGCAATTGTAATAAGCCAAGGTAAATCACTCTCTAAGCCATATTTAGCAGCGATACCTTCTCGCGTTAAAATAGCGGTTAGTTCACCGCTATTTTTGCGTGCCTGAGAATGCTCAATGTTTACATAAGAAGCCTCATCATTAACAGGGTGATCATCGATAAAAGCATTCAGTGACACGAGTGGAGAGTGATATTGCTTCTGCGACCGAGAATAGAAGTCAACAAGTGCTATTTTATCTCTTGGGTTAATACAGATGACTTTGCTCGCGAGTTTTAATCCTGCAGCCACTTGCTGGTGATACAGAGCCCAGCCCCCCTTGGCACGTTTCTCTGCCCATGAAGCTTCCGCCACAATGTAAGGGATATGAAGCGCCTGACAAATGATTGGGCCTATTAAATCAGGGGCTTTGTAATACAGATGATAACTAAACCAAGCTTGCGGTTTAAAACCTTGCTTGTTCCAGCGACGCATAATTCTAGTCGCTTCTTTTTTAGCAACAATAATCAAGCGTTGTTGACGATGACTATCACCTCGCTTATCAAAAGTGCGCAACTGACTCGCAAGTTCAACATGATAACCGCCCTGCTCCAACGCACGTATAAATAAACGCGCTATTTTTCGGTCACCCGAAGGTATCGGATGTAAGGGCGATTTAAGCGGCGCATAAAATGCAATGCCTATTTTTACGCTTGTATCAGTCACGGCTATCAAAAAGCTTTTCTAACTGGTCGATACCAATTTTGACATCAAAGCGTCGATGAAGTTGCTTCTGCCCCTCTAATCCTAGACGTTCTCGTTTTTCACCATCACGTAATAATGCCTCTAATGCAGCTGCAAGTTGATCAACATTGTTCGACTCAACTAATACGCCATTTTCACCGCTATCAATCAGCTCAGGGATACCTGAAATATCCGTCGCCAGACAACATACTGACTGGCTTTGTGCTTCCATCAACACATTAGGCATCCCATCTCTGTCACCATCAGCAACAATCTTACTCGCCAGTACAAATAGGTCACTTTCACGATAAGCTTCAAGCACGGTTAATTGTGGCTGTGCACCTTGCCACTTAATATGTTTCTCAACACCTAGTTTTTTAGCCTGTTGTCGCAAACTCTTTAGAATACCGCCACCACCGATATGTGTTAGCTGCCAATGTAAATCCTTTGGTAGCTTAGCTAACGCATTAAGTAAATCATCGTAACCCTTCTTCGGTACCGCGCGACCAACACTGATGATTTTAACCGGATGATCAGCCGAACTGCCGTTAACATTAGCGCGAGATAGCCGCTCTACATGTTGAAAACGAGTAAAGTCTAAACCGTGGTAAACCAAATGTACCTTGCTTGGATCTTGAGCAAGGGATTGTAAATACTGATGGTTCGCGGCAGTACACGTAGACAACCATTCTAACTCTGTCAGTTTTTCGGCAAGATCCCACTTTTCTGATGTCCAAATATCTTTGGCATGTGCAGAACATGACCAAGGGAGATCATTAATTAATGCGGCATAGCGTGTAACTGATGCTGGCGTATGTAAAAAGTGAGCATACATTTGCTCGATACCGTCAGGCATTTCCGCAGCAAGTACTAAACCTTGACCAAAACGACGAATACGTCCACGACTTGTATCTCGCCTCAAATCCATGGCAAATTGTTTCATCACCTTACTTAATGAATAACGCTTCACTACATGAGCAAACGCTTTTAATACACGTAATGGTTCATCATGTAAATATTCAGGTAAATAAACTACATCAGCTTCGATCTGTTGATGAATAGGGTGTGTACTCGTATCTGTCGGATGACGTAATGAAACTAAGGTAATATCAAATCCACGTAATTCTAATGCACGAATTTCTTGTGCGATAAATGTTTCAGAGAGGCGTGGATAACCTTTAAGTACTAATGCTATTTTTTTCACTACTGACTTACCTTAAACTTTGATAATTAGAACGTTATGAAACGTCATAAAACATATATCGAGCTTGAACATTACTTTAATGACTTACGAATGCCTTGAGGTAGCCCATTCAATAAGCAATGTCGCACTTTTATGGGCGCCCTGATTGTCGATATTAACCTTCTTGGCTTTATTCTCAACTGCGTTATTAATCGCATATTTTAATGTCTCGACACTCAGTTCATCATTTTTTACTGATTGTAATACTCGACCTTCAACCAATATTTCACTTCGCGCTAACTGCTCAGTTTCACCTTCACCTTCGAACGGTATTACGACTGCTGGCACTTCGGTCAATAATAGGTCCATCACAGTGTTATAACCCGCTCTTGAAATTGACACATATGCATTATTCAATGCTTTTAAAAAGTCATCAGCGAGATCTACTACTTGTAAGTTTGATTGTTGCTGCGCTTTAAAATAAGCTTTGTCGGCACTGTCCATGTTTGGACCTGTAATCAATAACCACTTTTTATCCGCTGCAAACCCACTATCAAATAACGCCATCACTGCAACTAAAATATCTTTACCGATACTGCCGCCTCCGACAGACACAACTATCGTATCCCGTGTTTTCTGCGACGTATCACCATTTTCCATAGTCGGACAAACATATCCGGAATAACTGATTTTATCGGCAATCATACCGGCAACGGGAAAGCTTTTTTCTAATGGATAAAAATTTTTATCTCCATGCACTAATACATGCTGGTAATACGTTTGTACAAGGTTAACGTACTCTTGTTCTCTTATAGTTGAACGACGCTGCAAAATATCTCGGATAGAAGAGACGAGTACAGGGGGATTACTTTGTGATTTAGCCCAATTAAGTAGTGGTAACAACTCAAAGCGCATTTGCCTGCGACCAAAAGGATAAGTCTCTGTGACAATTAAGTCTGGTTGTAATGTTTCACAAAGGGCCAATAAAGCTTGTGTTCGTTCTTTTTTATCATCATCAGTGACAGGAGTATTATCTGCTTTAACTAATCCGCTAAAACCTGAGTCCGCACTTTTAACTGCTATTAACTGGTGCATAGTCGCATCACCAAAAGACATACTCGGAACGGGCATGCCACCGAAAATAACATCAACATGAGCACCTTGTTCACACAATGCTTGAACAATAAGAGAAGAGCGACGAACATGGCCAATACCTAATAAGTATTGCACATAATACATAATACGTGGCGCAGACATATACCTGATTCCTTACTAAAAACAATAAATTAAAAAACTAGATTAGATTATTTCGACACCAACTCACCAAACCTCTCGGCAACAAAATCTAAGCCATTCAGTAAATTATCAAGCCTATGTGTACTTGGTTTATCTTGTTGCAATAATTTAATAATACTGTCACGCATCAGTTCAGTTGAACGCTCAGACTCCAAATCAAGCATAGATAACAGGCCAACGTCTGCTGCATTACTCGCTCGAATTAGTTGCTCTTTGCGTGGGTAGCTTCGAGGTAAAATTAATGCACGCTTATCAAACGACAGTATTTCACAGAACGTATTGTAGCCACCCATGGCAATAACCGCCTCAGCTTCGGTCATCAAATGCTCGAGATGATTACTGAATGTGATCGCATCGACATGCGGCAATAACTCTGCACGATGCAAAAACTCATTACGATCTGCAGCGGGCATAAAAGGGCCAAGTACAAACAAGGCAGGCATTAGTGTTGGGCTACTCTCATAAGCACGTAACACCCAGTCAATCATCTCAACACCATCACCACCACCACCAGGGGTGACCAAAATATAAGGGCTATCAGGAAACTGAATGGAATCGGTATCGATCTTTTGTGGTAACTGCCTTGGCAAATAACCAGTAAATAAGGTTTTATCTGTGACAACTTGCTTTATATCTAGCCCCTTTAATGGATTAGATACCTCTGCGGGACCATAAACCCAAAGCTCATCATAAAAATTTTCAAGTAATGGCATCACATTTTTTTTCTGCCATTCTTTTTTTAAAAGCTCGGGAGAATCCATCACATCACGTAAACCGAGAATACATTTAGTATTAGTATCTTTAAAATAGGCTAACGTACTAACGACTTCATCCTTCAATCCACCAGGCTCTTTATCGACAAGAAAGATATCCGGTTTGAAGACTTTAGACGTATTCAAAATAATGGCTTCACGTAATGCCAAAGTATCAGCAAGATCGATAAGTAAGCCAAGTGAGGTGTATTCTCCATTGTGGAGCTTAATGACACCTGGTATACGAATAAAATCAACACGGGCTTTAAAATCAAAGCGACCAATAATCGGTGATCCAGTAATAATTAAAACAGATAAGCCCTTGTATCGATCAACAAGCTCATGCGCGATAGTTCTACAGCGGCGCAAATGCCCAAGACCAAAAGAGTCATGACTATAAATAAGCAAACGGCTATTATTCAATTTACTGCGCACTTGAATTCTCTTTAACTAAATATTATTAAGATCGACAAGGTTATCAAAAAAGAGTTACCTAAGATAGCGTACAACTCACTTAATAACCCATTCATTTTATTAAAAATAAACACTCGATTAGTTATAATCAGAGTCTATTTTATCGTTCTTTTTTACCTCAGTAGAAACACTTAATGCGGCAGCTGCGCCCAATGTTTCGGCAAGTTCATCATTTTTTTCAATGATATCCTCCAGACTTTCTTTGTCTGCATGCTGAGTTAGCACATGAACAGAGCGATGAGCAAACTCAATGCCATTGGCTTTTAATGATTCTTGTACAAGTCTAAAGGCTTCACGACGAATAACCCATTGCTCTCCAGGTACGCAAGTAAACTTCATCCGGAAGATAAGCGCAGACTCCTCTACCCTCGTCACTCCTTGTGATTTCAACGGAAGTAGGAAATGTTGCCCATATTCAGGATGTAATAACATTTTTTGGCCCACTTTTTTGATCAACTTACGCACCTTTTCAACGTCAGTTCTATAGTCTAACCTGAACTCTAACTTCTTTGTGATCCAGTCACGTGATAAGTTACTTACGGTCGCAATTTCACTAAAAGGAATCGTTTGTATAGCGCCAAGATGATGGCGTAATGTAATTGAACGAATGGAGATACGCTCGACGGTACCACGTAGACTCGCGGCCTCAATATATTCACCCCGGCGAAATGCATCATCAAGCAAAAAGAAGATACCTGAAATCACATCTTGTACGAGTTTTTGAGCACCAAAACCAACGGCTATACCAACGATACCCGCACCAGCGAGCAACGGTGCTATTTCGACACCCATAATACTCAAAATCATCAATACGACACATGAAAACAAGAACACTAATAAAAATGAACGGACAAGCGGTAGCAATGTTTCTGAACGAGATGCACCAGTGCCACCACCTTCACCTTCAAGCGTTGAAGTACCTGAGTCATTATTCACGCACGCATCGTAAGGAAGGTGACGCTCAATCGCAGACTGAATAATTTCCCAAACAGCGAATGCGATAATAACAACAACGATAATATCCACAAACATTTGAATAAAACCACCAAGACTATTCGCTAATTTCTCCCAGGCGTTATGATCAAAACTAGCATCAATATGGTAGAAAATAACAGCGATGAATATGATACGAAAAGCAATAATGACTCTGCGGATAAATTTATCACAACGCATTTCAAAGGAGTGGCTTTGCAACCATGTGATACGCTTGAGCTGATTAAGTAGAACAAAGATCAACCGGTCTAATATAGGATAAGTAAACGTTAACCACCAAATAGGCGTAAAGTTATCTGCTTGCTCGTAATAGCCTAAAAATTCGTACATAGCCCAGAATACCCAAGCCACAAACAACCAAATAGTAAAAATGGTCGCCCAGGTTTGACGTAAAAATCGGGTAAATGCTGAACTAGTTTCTTTTTCATCAATAAACATACCTTCAATAGTTTTACGGTTAAACCAAATAAAGGCAATTGATAAAATATTTAAGATCATTCCTGTTGCTGGAATAATCAGTGCAAATAGGATCGTATCTAACGAGAATAATATGAGGACATACCAGGATGTTGTAATAGTAAGATATATCGACATAAAAATAAGAATTGACCAATACAGTCGAGTCGCCGACGAACAGTCAATTTTAAACAATCGATTACCTTTAGCATAGGGAGCAAAGACAAGTCGTAATATAATCATTAATGCACGTATTTTAACAACAAGGCCTAGCCCATGCAGACTTAATACGCGAAATGGGTCGGTTTCATTATAGTTGTAAACTGCAATCAGCGCGGCAGTTAAGGCGAAAATAGCAATGCCTACATATTGAAAAAATCCACGCATGAGTATGTAATCAAGATTGTCTTTAAAACTAGAGTTTTTTTCTTTCGCAACGCTCTCAGAAAAAGAATCCATTTTCAGACTAACAACACGCTCTACAATAAAACCAGATACAAGCATCAACACAAAAATAGTAAACAAAGAAGTAAAACGCCCAACACCTTCTTCATTCGTCAGATTATTAATCAATTGCGCTTGGTGTTCAGGCCACAACGCCAAACTGGCTAATAATTTTTGTTTGCGATCTCTTGCGTCCATTAAAAAAATAAAACGAGCCATCTCATCATTGCGATAACCATATTCTTTATTATTCTCATTCAGTGCCGACGCCTCTGTAACACGCCAGTTTTTCGCCTTACGCGCATTTTTTCTATCTGCAACGAAAGGGCCATTATCATTATCTACAGATTGGTAGTCAGCCGACAGGTAATCGATCTTATTACTTGCTGGGCTGGTATTTACTATATCAATCGTTTCTTTTGTCAGTGATAGCTCAGGCCCCTGTGCATAAACAAAACTTGTATTACTCAGCATCAAGAGCATATAGATAAATATTGTAGCGACGAGTGTGCGACTAAAGGCGCTTGAGGTAATACGCTTGGGCATAGTAATAACCAAATATTGATTGATAAGAATAACTATAGTATCAAAACTTTATAAACGAATGATATGGTAATAGCACATATTATTAATGAGTAAAAATACCCGTTTGGTGAGTAGGCAGATTAAAATTAGTGAATATAAAAGTAAAAGGAAGTAAACATACTTTCGAACTGAACATGAAAAATGATGGGCTTTAAGCATTCAGTAATCGAACGCTTATAAAAAAACCGTCCACTTTAAAGTGGACGGTTTCATTAGTCAGTGTTGTTTATAGCAACGAATCAACAGGGTTGATTAGAAGTATACACGAGCACCGATAGCAACGCTTTCATCAGTGTTATCAGCTTTATCTTTGTCATTTGAGCCAAATTCAACATATGTTTTTACGTCTTTAGCGATTTCATAATCAGCACCAAGTACGATGTTTGATTGGTCATCTTCAACTGAATCATATACCGCATAAACATTCGCTTGGCCTAGTGCATATGAAGCACCTACACCGTAGAATGATACATCGTCAGCACCAGCTTCAGCTGAGCCGTAAGTTGCACCAAGGCTAAGTGCGTCGATTGTGTATGCAGCACTTACAACGTATTTATCATTTACTTCATTCTTCATGTAGTCAGCACCGATAACTAGACCAGCAACTTCATAGCTAGCACCGATAGCATAAGTATCTTGATCTATCAAAGAAACAGCTACAGTAGCAGCTTCGAATGATTTAGTATATTTTAGTTGGTCTTGAGTGCCTTCACTACCAATGTTAGCAAATTCATATGAGAAATCATGTGAATATAGCTCATCATCAAAGCCTTTTTGCTTACCAAGCGTTGCTGTACCATATACTTCGCTGCTTAGACCAACGAAAGCACTGTCTACGTATAGAGTATCACCGGCGTCACCGTTATATTTAATTTCCATCTGACCGAATGCTTTAACACCATCTTCTAGATCTTTCGCTGCTTTAATGTCAAAACGTGAACCAGCATCTTCAAATTTAACATCATCAGAATCAGCGATAGCAACGTGACCACGGAAAGAACCACCTAAAGAAACAGTAGTACCTTCGTTGTTATAAACTTCAGCAGCGTTTGCAGCGCCAGCTAGTAAAATTGCAGTAGCAAGAATAGTCTTTTTCATTTTAAAAATCCTTTATTATTTATAAGTTAACTCATTCATTACCTAAACCTCTCTCTGAGATGATTCTATCTGGTAATGTTCGGTTAAACCAAGAGTTAATGTATTCTAACAAGTAGCGAGTTAAACCAACAATTCATCTGATTAAACCATTTGAATAAGATTTAACAACTACGCTTAAAACTTGGTATAGATTATACTCACAATATATTTTTGAAAACTATAAGGAAAATCAATCAGAGATCAAAAACAAGATCATGGACACAAAAAAAGGAATAACAAGAAGAAAGTTATTGACATAGGGATTCTAAAGAACCTATTAAGAGGGCTCAATGTGAGCTAAACGATTAAAAAAAAGGCATTTTTATATATATCAATATAGAAGCTATAATTTGTATTTCATCTGCTAGTTATTAAGAGCTGTAAAACGTACAAAAGTTCCATTTAATATGTACTCATTATTTAGGGTTAACCTATAACTATCAAGATTAGGATAGCATGTGGTTTAAGCAAGGGCTGCTTCTTCTATCGTGAGTTTGTTTCTTTACTATAGAGAAACCAACGATGAACATATTTAGCAAATAGCCACAAAAATAAAAAGCCCACCGTAGTGAGCTTTTTTCAATTTAAGCGATTGCTTACTTATTCAATAAAGCTTAGAAATTGTATTGAGCAGCAAGAGTCCACTGATTGTCTGCACCGTCAGTGTTGTCAACTTTGTACTCGCCCCAAACTTTAGCATTGCTATTTAGTTTGTATACAGTACCGATAGTCAATTCGTTAGCTTGTTCGCCAAGAGCTTCAATAGCACCTTCAGCGTCTTGCTTAGCATAACCACCGTATACGGCTACTTTATCGGCAACTTGATAAGAAGCAACTAAATCAAAACCAAATAGTTCAGCTCCGTCTAGAAGCACTACTTTACCGCCATGGATTTCATCACCATCATACGAAGCTTTAACAACAGCTGCACCTAAGTACAATTTATCTAGTGTATAACCCGCAGATAATGCGATATTAGTTTTAGTACCATCAGCAGCAGCTAAACCTTCATCATTTGCTAGGTTTTCAGCGTGGTAACCAGCATACACATCCAGGCCAAAACCAAAGTTATAACCAACAGTTAACGCGTAACCAGAGTCAAGTGCAACACCTGTTTCGCTAGGGATAGTATTAGATGGATTCCCCATACTAGCAGAGAACTCTGTATCAGAAAACTGATAAGAAGCACCTACATACACACTGTCAAACTGACCTTTGTAAACGAGCTGACCTTCTTGACGACCGTCTTCAACGCCACTAAATGCAGCATAACCATATGAGTTAAAAATATCAGTTGCTGCAACAGCTTGGTAGAATGCAGTATCAGTTTGACCGAATACTAATTTACCAAATTTGTCATGTTCAACACCAAGGTAAACGTGACGAGCTGCAACTTCATTATCACCAGCACTGTTTTCTGCATCAAACTGCCATTCACCGTGTGCGATTGCTTTAAGGCCAGGAGCAACTTCAGAAGAAGCTTTAACACCAAATCGTGCAGAACCTTTACCAGTTACATCAGCCTTACCTGGATCTTTAATATCAAATTGAACACGACCGTAGATATCTGCTGTTGTACCTTCAGAATCGTACACTGTTGCAGCTTGTACAGTCGCCGTGAATAAACCTGTAACAACTACCGCTAAAATTGTTTTTTTCATTTTTCCATCGCCTTAATTAGATTCATAATGTTTTATGGTTCTAGTGCACATATCCTCGTACACATTTCGATAACAACATTAACAATCTAATTTTTTTTTACAATTAGATTGAACTTACTAAAATTAATTAAAATGACAGTTATTTACGCTTTAAAGATGTCAAATTAGACATTTATAAATTCACACAATGATATCGATAACAAATTTAAAAACAGCACGTTACAATTAAATTAAATAATCCAAAAAGACAACAAAACGTAACATCTAACTAACACAATAGTGCGACCACTCCAACAAAACCATCACAAGAAGTGCAACAAAGGTCACATATATACAACAGTAAAGACTAGAGCTAATGCTTTATCCTGAACTTTTTAACGTGATTAAAATCACTATTTTCATGTTATCGGTAAATATACCAGTATCTATTTATAAATAGATAATTATAATTTTCATACAACAATTACGCCTTATTTTAAAAGTAGTAAGTAATTATTTAATGATTTATATAAGCTGAGGTTTCGCTGAGGAGGGGGACGCACAACTCAATAATACCGCTTTATCTTAGGTAGCAGTAATGTGCAGGTAAAAAAATACCCCAGCAATGCTGAGGTATCTTATAACCACTTAATGACCTAAAAAGACATAGATTTGGTGCTAGAAAGAATCGCTAACTACTTTTCAGTTGCTGGCTTTTTCTTCTTCACAGCTTTCTTCTTCTCTTCTTCAACCCACTTACCATCGATATAATGCGCAGTCCAACCCGTGGCTTTCTTCTCCACTTCGGTCATTACATATTGTTCTTTGGTCTTACGGCTGAAGCGTACTATCGCTTTATTACCTGCTGGGTCTTGCGCTGGCGCATCTGCTAAGTAATAAAATTTCGATGAGATACGGTCTCTAAAGCGAACTAACTCTTCAATCAGCGGAGCACGTGTCTCACGAGATTTAGGGAAAGTATTCGCCGCTAAGAAGATGCCCGCAGCACCGTCACGTAGCACAAAGTAAGCATCCGATTTTTCACATTCCAATTCAGGAAGGAAAACAGGATCTTCTTTTGGCGGCGCAACTTCACCACTTTTCAGGATCTTACGGGTATTTTTGCATTCTTCGTTAGTACAGCCCATGTATTTGCCAAAACGGCCATTTTTAAGCTGCATATCAGACATACAACGGTCACACTCAACCACTGGGCCATCATAGCCTTTTAGCTTGAATTCACCTTTTTCGACTTCGTAGCCCGTACATTCTGGGTTATTACCACAAACGTGCAGTTTACGAGTTTCGTCGATCAGGTAGCTGTCCATTGCAGTACTGCATTTGGGACAACGACGTTTTGCCATTAATGCTTCAGTTTCAGCGTCTTCATTAAGTAAATCAATCGCTTCTTCGCCTGATACAAGGTTAATGGTTTTCTTACAACGCTCTTTTGGTGGTAAGTTATAACCAGTACAACCTAGGAATACACCTGTAGTTGCAGTACGGATACCCATCTCACGTTGGCATGTTGGACATTCGATATCCGTGATAACCATTTCGTTCGAGCGCATACCGCCTTCAGGCACTTCAGCACCAGCGGTGAGCAGCTGTTTCTTAAAGTCACCAAAGAATTCATTAAGTACATCAATCCAATTCAGTTTGCCTTCAGCAACACCATCAAGTTGAGACTCCATGCTTGCTGTAAAATCGAAGTTCATTAACTCTTCAAAACTTTCAGTAAGACGTTCAGTAACAATCTCACCCATTTTTTCAGCGAAGAAGCGACGGTTTTCAACTTTTACATAACCACGATCTTGAATTGTCGAGATAATCGAAGCATATGTCGATGGACGACCAATACCACGTTTTTCTAATTCTTTAACCAATGACGCTTCATTAAAGCGCGCAGGCGGCTTAGTGAAATGTTGTAGTGGGTCGACAGTAATCAGCTCTAGCGCTTCACCCACTTCAAGTACAGGTAAATTACTTTCGTCTTCAGACTTCTTGCTCATTGGTGGTAACGCTTTAGTCCAACCTGGGAAACGCATAGTACGTCCCTTCGCGGTAAGCTGATACTCGCCAGCAGCAATCGTCAATTTCGTTGAATCGTATT
>Ga0209292_1002421_pt1 | contig 21469 bp, 16 predicted proteins | sample GOMGulsemesocosm_2_FD_184634 | JGI IMG/M metagenome (GOLD analysis project Ga0209292, IMG submission 184634) | Methane-oxidizing microbial communities from mesocosms in the Gulf of Mexico - GOM9C Gulf of Mexico (SPAdes) (version 2) | ecosystem: Environmental > Aquatic > Marine > Cold seeps... | reverse complement strand
TTGCTCAGCACATAATGGCGTTTGCGCTGAATGCTTTAGCACTACAGTATTGCCCGCCATAATTGCCGGAATGATAGTATTAATGGCGGTTAAATAAGGGTAATTCCATGGTGCTATAACAAAGACCACACCTAACGGCTCCCGTTTAATGTAGCGAACAAAGCCATCTTTATTTGGCAACTCAATTATCTTGAGCGATTTTTCCGCCGCTGCAATCATGTAATGTGCTCGCTCAACCATACCGCTAACTTCACTTTTACAATAACGAATAGGTCGCCCCATCATCCAACAAAGCTGTTCGGCAATTTCCTCCTCATTCTTAATCAAAGCCTCAACCATGGCATAACAAATGTCTGCCCGTTCAGCTATTGAGCTTTGTCGCCACTTCGCTTGTACACAATTTGCTTTGGCAAGTACCTGTTTAATTTCTTCTTGGCTCGCAAGAGTACGTTCGACATAAACAGAGTTATCGATGGGCGAATAAGTCCTTTGAGTCTTGTCCATACCTCTCCTTATCTTGTATTAACTTAGCTAATTCCAGCTTGAATATTTTCGACTCTATTATTGCTAGCTGAAATTATTCCAACTATATAATTTCAGCTATATAATTTCGAAATAACGAGCTAATTCCCAGTCAGAAACATGTTTACGATATTCTCGTTCTTCCCATTGCCGAGTAGCACTAAAATGCTCAACAAAGTCTTGACCAAACATTTCAATAGCCGCTTTAGATTGTTGCAGCCGAGTCGCGGCTTCAAATAAAGTACTAGGCAGTGCTAGCGCTGCAGGATGACTTTGTTGATAGGCGTTACCTTTGATTTGAGGTAAGGGTTCAAGCTGCTCTTCAATACCAATAAGTCCTGAGGCAATAACGGCTGCAAGTGCTAAATAAGGATTTGCATCCGCAGCACCAAGACGATATTCAATACGTTGAGATTTCTCTGAGCCGGGAATAATTCGCAGTGCGGTGGTTCTATTTTCAACGCCCCAAGTGGCATCAAGCGGTGCCCATAAGCCCGGTACCATACGACTATAACTATTAACCGTTGGCGCAATCATGGCAATAAACTCGGGCATAAAACGTTGTTGTCCCGCTAGAAAGTGACGTTGTATATCACTCATGCCATAGTCATTAGCTGCGTTATAAAAGACTGACTTACCTTGAGTATCTTTGATTGATAAGTGAATATGGCCACTTTGCCCCGGAAGCTCAGCCGACCACTTAGCCATAAAAGTTGCCATTAGATTATTACGCTGTGCCCACACCTTAATAAAGGTTTTAAAAAGTGCAGCCTTATCTGCTGCATTAAGTGCATCATCATGAGCAATTGCAGCTTCCAAGACTCCAGGGCCGGTTTCTGTATGTAAACCTTCAAGGGGAAAATCCATTTGTTCAGACAGCGCTAAAATCTGATGATGTAAATCGGCATGCACTGAATTTCGAATCATAGAGTAACCAAAAAAATCCGGTGAAAGAGGAGTTAGATTCTGGTAGTTTTTTGCCCGAACAGATTCTGGCGTTTCGTTAAAAACAAAAAACTCATATTCTAATGCAGAAATGACCTCAAACCCATGTCCTTTGGCACGTTCAAGCACTCGTTTTAAGGTATTACGTGGACAGACTGGCGCAGCCTTATCACTGAACTCTGCGATAAATAGCAACATATCACCTTCAAAAGGTAGTTCTCGACAGGTCTGTGGAATAATGCGAACCGGGGCATCAGGATAACCAGTATGCCATCCTGTATATTTGACATTGTCATAAAGTTGATCTTTACAATCCCAACCTAAAACAACATCACAAAAAGCAAAACCTGAGTCTAAAGCAGAGATGAATTTCTCCTTGCTCATGTACTTGCCACGCATAATGCCATCAATATCAAATAGGCCAACCTTTACGTGACTCAAGCCTCTTTGTTCAACGATGAGCTTGGCATCGACAATGTTTTTAACTTCCCTTGGTATTAACATGCACAATCCTCTTTCGTCATATGCCTATAGGCTTGATAAGTCGATGGATACTTCCCTGTCCCTTTCTATAGAGTAAAGCTCAACAGTGACGATTTTTCAAAATAACTCTCCATAATACTCTCTACATTACGTTTGTAATATTGTTGTGGGTAAAGAAAATAAATCAGGGTAAGGCGCTTGATTGAGAGCAACATAGACGTGGATTATTTTCCCCTTTCAAGTGGGCAATAATTTAATGGCATTGATTTAAATTATCAAAATTCAGCAAATAAAAAAGCCAGTCGAATGACTGGCTTTTAGATAAATGGGTAAGTAATAGTAAAAAGTTAAAATATTACTGTTAGTTATTAAATTGAGAGTTCACAGTAGGTGTTTTTATAAACTGACTTGCTGTTAACGATATTACAGCAAAAGCTGCACCAGCATAAAACACCAGTGAAGTATCATACAACCAAATGAGACCAAACGTTGCAGGTATAACCACAGCGGCAATATGGTTGATACTAAAACTAACCCCTGCACTTGAAGCGATATCTTTTGGATCAGCAATTTTTTGAAAGTAAGTTTTTAATGCAATAGCCATGGCAAAAAACAAATGGTCAATAACATAAAGCGCCGCTGCAACATTGGCTGACTCAACCAAAGCATAACCAACAAAGACGGTAATTAGACCAAGATACTCTAAGGTTAGTGCTTTACGCTCGCCAACTTTCGCAATCCATTGACCAATTTTTGGCGCTAAGAAGAAGTTAATCACATGATTAATCATATATAATACTGTGATTTGTTGGACACTATAACCAAATTTCTCGACCATCAAAAAACCAGCAAAAACTACGAATATTTGCCTACGAGCCCCAGCTAAAAAAGTAAGAAAATAATACAAACTATAGCGCTTTCTTAAGATTATTTTTTTATGCTGCGTATGTTCAATTGGGAATTTTGGCATCGCAAAGACAAGCCAGACCGTCAGCAATAATCCACTTAGGCCAAAAAATAAGTACATCACTTGGTAACTAGCCGAGAATAGACTAAATCCCACCCAGATCAATCCATAACAAATAAGTGATGCCGCTGACTTTATCGACATCAATTTACCCAATTTTGCAGCAGCCTCATCTTTTTTAAACCACTGTAAGCTTAAAGAGGTATTGATGGTTTCGTAATAATGAAAGCCTATCGACATCAATACTGTCGTTGCATAAAGTCCATAAATACTAGGGAAGAGTCCAGTGATCGCCACACCAATGGATAACACACATAATGAGATTAAGGCAAAAGCTTGCTCGGTAAGCACTAACAAAATAAATACGGCAGTGAAGGCCAAAAATCCGGGGATCTCTCTTAGTGATTGCAACATACCGATTTCAGCACCAGTGAACGCTGCTTGCTCAATAACAAAGTTATTAAGCATTGCCATCCACCCGGCAAAGGTCACTGACATAATAATGCTGGCAATAGCCAAGAAAACAAAAGGATTTTGCCAACTTTTACCTTGCTCTGGAGAGCTCTGGGTCACTATCGTTGCTTGCCTTGCATTTACCATGTCTTCCATATCACTTCCTACTTAAAATAACGAACTACTATTGCATCGACTAAACAAACATTAGTTTCTAAACTACGGCTTGTACCACTTGTTTGACTATTATATGATTATTTCAACATGACCAATAGTGACAATTATGACACTTAACTTATCAATTCAGACAAAATTAAGTTGGCATCAACAAAGTCCGAGTCGACTTTATCCTGCTTTGCCACGTTCAGTATTACCTACGTCAGCTGAATTTAAAGCCATGACACAGATAGTTAGCCACTCTCATCCTTGGTCACAGCTTTCCTATTCATGTATTGGCGTTATGCATATTGAAACTGATGCAGGAGTTTTTGTTATTCCCCCTGAACAGGCATTATGGATACCTGCGGGCACAACACATCAGCATTTTTGTAAAAATAAAGTTAGCTATCGCAGTTTATACATAGACTCTGTTTTGAGTAAGGTCTTAGGTGATAAAGTAAGGCCGTTAACCGTTGACCCGCTATTAAAGTCATTGATATTAGAGATTTCAAGTTGGCCTGAAGATTATAAAGAGACAGAGCAAACACAGCGTTTTATTCTGGTTTTATTAGACCGATTAGCAATGGCAAAAAGTAATGAACTTTTTATGCCAACAATTCGTGATAAAAGGCTTTTACCTATAATAGAAGCCCTCAATCAAGCCCCTGCAAATAAATTAACTATTGAGCAATGGGCAGTGAAAGTAGGTGCTTCTAGTCGCACTTTAAACAGATTATTTAATCAAAGTTACGGCATGGGGTTTAGTCGCTGGAAGCAAAAATTAAGAATATTAAAGTCATTAGAGTTACTAAATAGTAATGTGCCATTGATAGATATTGCCTTTGAGTTAGGTTATGAATCAACATCAGCTTTTATCACTAGCTTTAAAAAGCATTTGGGCTGTTCACCAAAACGATACTTAGCCCAAAATTGATAACGCTAAAAACCAGTAAAAATGTCTCTTCTATTTTTACCGGTTTTAGGTTTTTTGCTGCCTTTACCAAGTAACGTGTAAAGACATTATTCGTTTGACTATTAAGCCTTCAGCCTGTTTGTTAAGGCTGCCGCTAAGTCATGCTCAATCGTTGCTAGCTCATCTTCGAAGAAGAACTTATCGGTATCAAAGGGTTTAAGTAATTTCACATCATTAGTACTTTCATCGTATTTAGCTAAAAATACCTTATCCATCCACTTCATATTACGACCTTCAGTGAACATTAAGGCAAAGGCTCTTTCGCCGCCCACTTCACATTCACCCATAATTGAAATTTTACCCGCTGACGTCGTCATTGAAAGGTGCCGCGATGGACGGTTAATTGATGGTAACTCACGATAGATTTTATCAAATATTTTACTGACATCACTCAATGGCGCAGTAAAATAATGATGTTCACCCGTTGGACGCGCACAATACATTGAATGGAAACTAATCAACATAGTCCCTAAGATGTTTGATAAATCAATCCAGTTTTGTGCACTACGATCGATATCAATAGAGCCATCTTCGTTTTCAAATAGACTGATGTGGTTCATCATTGGGCTTTGACTACGAATAACCACGCCGTGACGTTGCAAACGACGAATAGCAGCAATAGTGCTTGGATTTAATAACTCACGTGGTGTAGAAAAATGAGCCATCCACGCTAGTTGAATACCATTTTCATGTAACTTATCAAATACCGCTAACATCTTGTCGTATTTATGACTTAAGATCATTTCCGGTTGGAAAGTTAATACACGTGTCGCCAAACGAACAGTTTTAATGTGCAATAAATCACGGTCTTCCATTAATGGCGTCACATACTGCTCTAAACGACTTGCTGGCATATAACCACCATCACCACCTGTTATTAACATATCAGTTACTTCAGTATGCACTTTTAAATAACGGTGAATTTGGTCGATTTCTTTTTGAATAAACATATCTTCATCACCACGAACTTGCGCGTGACGGAAACAGTAAGTACAAAAAGAGAAACAGTTTTGTGTGGTTTTATCAAAAATTAACTGGCATTGCGGATATTTATGTTGACTGCCATCAAGGAATTCAGTTTCACCTTGCTCATTCTCAAACCAAGGTTTATTTAACTGTTGGTTACCATCATGTGGACTGGTTTTTTCTTGGTAATCGCTAACTATTTTTTTCTTTTCTGCAGTGCTTGAGCCTAAGTATTCGCCAACCGTAGTTTGGTTGATCATATTAGGTTGTGGCATCACTAACTGAAACACTGAATCTTCATAGAAGTTAGTCCAGTCAATACTGTTTAAGCTGTGTTTAGTTGCCAAAAATCGGTAAACCTCAACAAACAGTTCACGCTCTTCAATGGCGCCAATACCAATATGGTTCGCTTCAAGCACTTTCACGACTTCACGAAATCCAGAAAGACCTGTGTACTGATCTTTTTCAGTAAACATGTGTGATTCTTTATCAACCAAACCAGAATGTTGTGGGTACGATGCTTGTAAACGACTTAATAAACCTGTTGGTAATAAGTTTTCATCTTTGATGATCTGACGGGCTTCATCACTATAGTGATAAACATCCATCATATCCGCTACATCAGTAATGCTTACATCGCTAATATCGTTGCTACGTACATGTACTGCGCCACTTGGCTCACAATCGCTTTTGTTTGGGTCTACTATCGCAACATCAATTTTATTTGTAGTCGTTGTTGAGGCTGAGGTTGAATTGGTCATTACATTGCTCTCTAAGGCAAACTCTAAGCAGCAGAGAGTTCACGTTATACAGTTAAAGTGTCAGGGAAATATTCTCAAATAAATACCTAAAGTAAGCAAACGACTAAAAATCACCAAGCCATTACCTTTGGTAATGAACTAGCGCTTTACATAAATAGGGTATTTATAATGCGCTAATTTATGATCTCAATTAATAAAGGCATTGATGAAGCTGAGTATACTGCTAAATAAATTGGCCAATAATAAACTACCTGCCTTAAATAGGTGGCTCAAGAAACGACACCTTATTAAAGCTAAAGACCACGCCATGACAACTGATAACAATAGTAATTAAGTGATGAACAGTCCACAGTCAAAAAAATTATTACCCAGTACCAGCATGTTAGCTGCATTTGACGCTGCAGCAAGAACAGGTAGTTTCACTGCTGCTGCAAAAGAATTAGCCTTAACACAAGGCGCTATTAGTCGGCAGATAAATGCCCTTGAGCAGCAATTAGATATCCGCTTATTTCTTCGCAACAAACAAACAATTTCCTTGACTGAAACAGGTAAAGCTTACGCTAATGAAATCAATTCCGCGTTAAGCCACATACGTTCTGCAACACTAAACCTCATGACCAATCCCAACGGTGGTGTGCTAAATATTGCAATATTGCCTATGTTTGGCTCACGCTGGTTAATGCCAAGATTGGCTGATTTCTTAGCAAAGAACCCACAAATAACCATCAATACTGTCAGTAAATTCTCGCAATTTGATTTTTCCAAAGAGGATGTTCATTGTGCTATTCATTTTGGTAAAGCGGACTGGTCACAAGCAAACTGTACCTTTTTAATGGCTGAAGAAAGTGTACCTGTATGTTCTCCTAAGTTGTTTGCCCAAGCAAATTTGGCTAAAGCTGACAATGTCTGTGCAAACTTGATTGATTTACCATTGCTACATATAGCCACTAGGCCAGATGCTTGGCAACAATGGTTTAATGAACATAACGTTATAGCGGAAGCTAAGGCGCGCCAAGGCATGCACTTTGAACAATTCTCTATCGCCACAAACGCCGCTGTCGCGGGACTAGGAGTTGCTTTATTACCTAAGTTTTTAATTGAAAATGAATTAAAACGAGGTGAGCTACAGGTTATCTGTAACAAAGCACAACAAACTGACAGCGGATATTATCTTGTTACCCCTAATGATAAACTCAGCTATGCACCTATTCAGGCTTTTACTCGCTGGATAGAACAGGTAGTTGCTATTGAGCAAACACTCCTCTCGTCACAAAGTAAATAGTTTTACTACAAGCCGCTTCCCATAAAGGTAAGACGTTAAAAGGACATAGTAGTGTACACATAAGGGTCTATTACTCTTCTTCTAAGCATAACAATAAGAACAACTAGCTATCAAAAAATTTAACCTGTACATTATTTACACTCACATACGTTTAATCAATTTCTCTTAAGCTCATATATAAACAAGATATTTTAGCAATGAGAGTCACGGGAACATGAATAAACACATAAATTAATAGGCATATTATGCACTCAACTAACTTGGGTTATATAAATTACAGTACCCGTTTAGCAAATAAATTTTTAGGTTTTAGCTGCGTGTTAATTTTTACTATTACCGCTTTCACAACATACGCAAAGGATAAATTATCGCCTCGATTTACTGCCGTTACTCTTGATTCTCAATTAAAAATTAACTTTGAATCGGTCAATGAAATGTTAAATGCCAATGTATTTGATATGGGGCCTTCCAGAAGAGTCAATGCGAAACGTCCCAAAGGATCTATGGGTACTAAACTAAAGCGTAGTATTAGCGCATCAACTCATGATGAGGGCAACAGATTTACTTACGAGTTGATACAAAAGAATAACCATGAAGCTAAAATTGTTGAAATTAAACGTTATCTAGAATCTATACCTACTAAAACACCACTTAATTTATATAACAGAGAAGAGCAATTGGCTTACTGGCTAAACCTCTACAATGTCACCTTAATTAATGAAATAGTTAAGCGCTACCCAACAGTACGGTTAGAGAAAATATTAACGGGTAGTGACTCATTGTTAGACGAAAACCTTATTAATATTGATGGTATTAAGTTGAGCTTAAATGACATACACCATAATATTTTATATAAAAATTATGGTAAAGATCCATTAGTCATTTATGGCTTATATCAAGGTCATATAGGCGGCCCGAATATCAATAAAAAAGCCTATACCGGCAAAAATGTCTATGCACTGTTAAAAAAGAATGCTGTTGAGTTTATTAATTCTAATAGAGGCACAAACACAGATATTTTTAGTGATTTAGAAGTATCTAGCTATTATGCTCGCAATAGTGATTATTTCCCAGATTTTGAACATGATCTAAGATCTCATCTACTACAGTTTGCGGATGAAAAAACCAGTGAAAAAATCTATCAGTCAGGTGGACTCACGGCAAACATAAGCAATTGGAAAGTCACTGATTTATACGGTAGTGATAGAGCCTTCGGTGGCGCTACAGCACCAGGCGCAGCAGGCTTGCTTGGCTCTGGAACAGACCCTTCATTAACTCAGAAAGTAATGGAAGATGCAAATACAGCTAAAGGAGTTAGTTTGACACAGAATCAACTTAGCAGACTAAGACAACTCATGAAAGTGAGAGCTAAAAACATAGGTGGCACCTCGGTAACAGTAAACGATTTGGAAGACTCAGAGATTAAAAGTAACAATGACTAACCTTTAGCGGCTCACGCCTTTTCTTGCTCTCTTAAGTTACTTCCTATTCAATGGCAGATAAAGCCTTAAGATCAAACCTTGATTGAACATTATGGTTTTTGCCTTGTCAAAAGCAATAACCATAATGATGAGCTTTTTCAACTTTCCGTTTAGGGTTAATTTACTAGAATTGCTATTGATAAACCCTCGATGCAATTAGCCTCATGTTGTTAGCAGCATTAATCAGCTCAAAATATAGCTTACTGAAGGATTTTTCATGTCTAAATTTATTATTGTTTTATTTTCTTTGTTGCTCATATCTTGTACAGGTCTTAGAGCAGGAGATGGACAAAAAAGCATACAAGTAGATACACCAAAACCATTTTGTGATATTAAAAAAGTTGACCCTAACTGTAAAACACATAAGGGCACATTATGACTTTAGCGCTTCACCATAGAGCTCACTAACAAATTTAAGGAAGGCTTTAACTTTCGGAATTTTGGCTCGATGTTTAGGGTAAAGCGCATAGACATCTACTGCTGCAGTGCCCCAATCAGGTAATATTTTCACTAATTTAGCTGTTGCCACTTCTTCATGGCTCATGTACTCAGGTAATACCGCAATGCCTAAACCATCAACAATGGCTTGCTTTAACATAACAAAGTCATCAACCAATAACCTTGGCTGACAATCGAGCTCAAAAGACTCTCCGTGCTTGGATAACAAGTTCATCGTTAAGTGTTTGTTAGCCGTATTGCTGATTGGATTCATTATCAATAATTGATGCTTAATCAACTGTGCTACAGTTTCAGGTTTACCGTTTTTAGCTAGGTAAGCTGGACTAGCAAAAAAACGGCGGGAGACACTACCTAGCTTTTTAGCGATAAGCGTAGAGTCCTGTAATTGCCCAATACGAATGACGACATCAAAGCCCTCTTCAATAAAATCAACCCGTCTATTAACAAGGTTAAGCTGAATATTAAGCTCTGGATATTGATGCATAAACCGTCCCAATGCGGGTCTTAGTATTTGTTGTCCAGTCGCAACGGAGGCACCTACTTTTAAGTCTCCGGCATAACTATGAAATAGCTCACATACAGAAGCCGTTGCCAAATCAAGTTCTTCATGGATGCGTTTGCAGTGCGCTAGATAGCGGCGACCTGCTTCGGTTAAATGTTGAGAACGTGTAGAACGCTCTAACAAAGTGACTTCAAGATTTTTCTCTAACCGCGATACTTTTCGGCTGACATTAGCTTTAGGAATGCCCAACCTTTCTGCTGCAAGGGTAAAGCTACCTGTTTCAACAACGGCTAAAAAAACCATCATGTCATTTAAGTCATGTTCCATATTTTTCCTAGTGTCTGATATTTGTACTATTACTGTAGCGAGACAGCTAGCACTAAACAATAGCATTATTGTTGTTAATAATGAGATTATCATATCAACAAAGAGCTATTTATCAAACAGTGAACAAACATTAATATTACAACCACTGAAACAACACACGTTTTAACTCATTTATCTAACGAATAAACTTTTACACGGAGCATCACATGCAAGTACTTAGCAGAAAATCATTACCTTTAGGCGGCTTTGCCGGTTTAACCGAACACCGTTTAGTAACAGATCGCCGTGTTTTTGGTGCACGTAAAGCACCTAATACTTTTGATGGCATTGGCAACTTTGTTTATTTAGCTGATGCACAATTCAACCCCCGCGGCGAAACACATATGCATCCACACAAAGAGATAGATGTTATTTCAATCATGATGGATGGACGGGTTAGTCACGAAGGTTCATTAGAACATGGTCAAAGTTTAAATGCAGGTGAAGTACAAGTGCAACGCGCTGGTGGTGAGGGCTTTTCACACAATGAAGTTAATCCTGACAGCACCAAAAACCGCATGTTGCAGTTATGGGTATTACCTGAAATAGCAGGACAACCAGCTGGCTACAAACATTATTCGTTACCTGACAAAGGTGTTACTCGAATATATGGAAATAAAGAGGATGGCGGAGAAAGGAACCAAAGTAAAACCTTTGCCAGTAAAACAACTATCGATGTTGTGCGTTTAACAGAGGGGGAGACCATTCGTTTTACTGAAGAAGTTCTGGCTTATGTCAGTAAGGGAACTGCTGAGTTTGCAGATGAAAATAATAACTTTAGTGCTGAAGGTGGTGATTTAATTCGTAGTCATAAAACGGATATTACTGCCACCAGTGAAGTAGAGGTTGTCGTTGTTAGCCAAAGTTAATCCTTGCTTGCAGTGAAAACAAAGTCGCTGATAAAAATAACGAAGACACTCAATAATAAACAATCCATATTAAACAAATAATAGTAAAACAAATAGGAATACATCATGAACAAATTTGCAGAAACCTTAACAATCGACAACGCCGTACTAGCCATGATAGATCACCAAACGGGCCTTTTAGTTAGCTGTAGAGATCAAGATCCACATTTAATGACCGAGAACATTAAAGGGTTATGTGCCATGGCCAAAGCTGTCGATATGCCTACAGTTACCACTGCAAGTATGCCAGATGGTCCAAATGGTCCTATTATGCCAGAAATAATCGAAATATTAGGTGATGAGGTGATTGAACGTGCTGGTGAAATTAATGCTTGGAAAAGCCCTGAGTTTAAAAAAGCAATTGAAGCAACCGGCCGTAAAAAAATCATCATGGCAGGTATAGTGACTGATGTGTGTTTGATGTTCCCTGCTATTTCAGCGGTTGCTGAAGGTTATGATGTTTATGCGGTTGTTGATGCATCAGGTACATGGAATGACGCGGTTGCACAGGCTTCAATCCATCGCATGACACAGGCGGGCGTAAAAGTTGCTACTTGGGCTTCAGTACTTGCAGAGGTAATGGATGATTGGCGCAGCGAAAAAGGCATGGAATTAGGCGGTATTTTAGGCCAACATACCAGCTACCGTTGGGTATACAATAGCTTTGTGCAAGCTAACCAAGCGAAGTAATAAATAATTGATTTGGCGCCTATAAACGTCGCCAATCAATATATAGTTCATTATTATTATAAAGAAAATGTTATATAAATAAACCATTACCTAAATAAGGAGTAAATGATGACACCACCAAACAAGCACCTACTTGCACTGATTAACTATATTACCTTAGTGCCGTTAGTCTATTTTATTCCTCAATGGCTTAGTCCGTATTTACCTGAAAACCAACTACTAAAAGTGTGCATTATTGTCGCGATCATTGTGCCTATTATTGCTTATATCGTTATGCCAATTACAATGAAGTTTCTTAATAGAAAGCCCAAGTAATAACCTTAATTAGCGCGAACAAGTTCCCGCCTACATGCACCTACTCACTGTAGGCGGGATTTTAATCCCGCTGTTTACTCACAGCTTTTTATCATGGCAGCAAGATCAAAAAAGGCGCCATCAGCGCCTTAATCATTAATCCGCGCGAACAAGTTCCTGCCTACATGCATCCGATCACTGTAGGCAGGAACTTGTTCGCGCTTTTTACTAAGCCTTGTTTTTTGCTTCTGCTTCTTGAATTTTAACTTTCCAAATTTCAGGACCAGTTACATGAGCCGACTCACCAGTGCTATCAACAGCAACCGTTACTGGCATATCTTCTACTTCAAATTCATAGATAGCTTCCATACCCATGTCTTCAAAGGCAACCACTTTTGCTTTTTTGATTGCTTTAGAAACAAGGTACGCCGCGCCACCTACTGCCATTAAATACACTGATTTATGCTCTTTAATGGTTTGACACGTCGCCGCGCCACGTTCAGCTTTACCAATTGTGCCTAAAAGGCCGGTTTCAGCTAACATCATTTCAGTAAATTTATCCATACGTGTTGCTGTAGTAGGACCAGCTGGACCTACCGCTTCATCACCAATAGCATCAACTGGACCAACGTAGTAAATAAATTTGTTAGTGAAATCTACTGGTAATTTTTCACCTTTAGCTAACATATCTTGAATACGTTTATGCGCGGCATCACGACCTGTTAAAATTGTGCCACTAAGTAAAACAGTTTCACCGGTTTTCCAATCACTGACATCAGCTTTAGCTAAATCATCAACATTAACACGACGAACATTCTCACCCACTTCCCAAGTAATTTCTGGCCACTCTTCAAGTTTAGGTGGCGTTAAGTCAGCAGGACCTGAGCCATCAAGATGGAAATGAGCATGACGGGTAGCAGCACAATTTGGAATCATCACAACAGGTTTAGATGCGGCATGAGTAGGCATAGAGTTGATTTTCACATCAACTACCGTTGTTAAACCGCCTAAGCCTTGTGCACCAATACCTAATTTATTAACACGGTCAAATATCTCAAGACGTAATTCTTCTTCCGCGTTTTCTGGACCACGTTCAATTAAGTCTTGAATATCTACCGGCTCCATCAGGCTTTCTTTTGCTAGCACGCCAGCTTTCTCAGCTGTACCGCCAACACCTATACCTAACATGCCTGGTGGACACCAACCTGCCCCCATTGTTGGTAGTGTTTTAACAACCCAATCAGCAATCGAATCAGATGGGTTTAACATCGCCATTTTAGCTTTGTTTTCACTACCGCCGCCCTTAGCCGCAATCATCACTTCAATTTCATTACCAGCAACCATGTCGATATGAACAACCGCTGGTGTATTATCTTTAGTGTTTTTACGTGCGCCTGTCGGATCTGCAACAATTGAAGCACGTAATGGATTATCTGGATTTAAATACGCACGACGTGTACCTTCATCAACCATTTGTTGTACGGTCATATCAGTTTTATCCCACTGAACTGCCATACCTACTTTAACAAAACAGGTCACTATGCCGGTATCCTGACAAATTGGACGTTTGCCCGTTGCCGACATACGCGAGTTAATCAAAATCTGCGCAATAGCGTCTTTCGCCGCCGTTGACTCTTCTTTGTTGTAAGCTTTTTCTAATGCCTGAATAAAATCAATCGGGTGATAATAAGAAATATATTGCAGTGAATCTTCAATACTGTCGATTAAGTCTTGCTGTTTAATGATGGCCATAGTGCTCTCTATTAGCTTTAAAATTGCGAGGTTGAAAGTTATAATAACTCTACTTCCTATAATAACCTGCTATTGAAAGTGCTACCAGTACCTTATTACTGATAATAACTATTTAAATAGCGAATACTTAAGTGAAAAATTCCTTGTTCAAGACTATTCCTGACAGACACAAAGCGCCAGTTATCTCAGCGAAAGAGCTGCCATTAAAAATAGGCACTACTGCTGAGTCAATATTTAAGCACTTTGCTCAACAGCCATGGGCAATGTGGCTAGACTCTTGTAACAGCGCACACGTTGATAGTCGCTTTGATATTTTGGTGTGGCAACCGCTTGCCACGATTACCACTCAAGGACAAAACAGTGAAATAACTTTCTTTGACGGAAAACAAAAGCAAATAAGTTCAGATGATCCATTATCATTACTACACAAGTTACAAAATGGGTTATTTACTAAGTTAGCTAGTCCGCATGAATTCCTGCCCTTCTTAGGTGGTGCACTTGGTTATTTTTCTTATGATCTAGGTCGACGTTTTGAGACTCTACCAAGTACTACTGAGCAGGATATTAACTTGCCTGAGATGGCTATTGGCTTATATAGTCAAGCCATTATTTTTGATAATCATACTGATAAGTTTTATCTTGTTTGCCCTGAAGATGAACGTAATACTATTGAATGTTTCATAAATAGTTTATTTCCCACTCCCTATACCGACTCAATACCAACAGAAAGCTTTCAACTGATTAATAACTGGCAAGCCAATATGGATAAAGCCAGTTATATTGACAAGTTTAATCAGGTACAGGAATACTTACTCTCAGGGGATTGTTATCAAATTAATTTGGCACAGCGCTTTAGTGCGTCATACCAAGGTGATGAATTTGAAGCATATTTGGCACTTAGAGCGGCAAACCAAGCACCCTTCTCTGCTTTTATTCGTTTAGATGATGCCGCTATTCTCAGTCTTTCTCCTGAACGTTTTTTACAATTATCCCAAGGGAAAGTGCAAAGTAAGCCGATTAAAGGCACCATGCCGCGCAGTACTGATAAAGTAGAAGATGCCAAAAATGCCAAGATATTAAGGCACTCAACGAAAGACAATGCAGAAAATTTGATGATTGTCGACCTGCTGCGAAATGATATTAGCCGTAGTTGCCAAGCAGGCACCGTAAAAGTACCAGAGCTTTTTGCTATTGAGAGTTTTCCTGCGGTACATCATTTAGTCAGCACTGTTGAAGGTTTACTTTCAAAAGATAAAGATGCAACAGATTTACTGCGAGGTGCTTTTCCTGGTGGCTCAATTACCGGTGCTCCAAAAATTCGCGCCATGGAGATTATTGAAGAACTAGAGCCACATCGTCGTAGTGTCTATTGTGGTTCAATTGGTTATTTGTCAAATTGTGGCACTATGGATACCAGTATTACCATTCGTACCTTAATTACTCAGCACAGTGGTAAACCTAAAGCAGGCACAATGAATAATAACAAGATAATACATTGTTGGGCTGGTGGTGGCTTAGTCGCAGACTCCACCGCATTAAGTGAATACCAAGAAACCTTCGATAAGGTTAATTGCATTTTACCTGTATTATCAAAACTCAATCAGGTGTAATCTTAAATTGATTTTAACCGGAATATTCCCCTGATAGTAATGAGTAGTTGCCAATGACAAAAGACGAATTTTTATTACGCTTTAATTTACTACAGTTGGCTAAGTCAGAGCATAACTATCAACACCATTTGCCATTGCGGTCTGCCGCGGTACTTATTGCTTTAGTGGAGTCTAAAAATAATGATGGCTTACAAGTACTTTTAACAAAACGAGCGAGTCATTTAAAACATCACCCATCACAAGTGAGCTTTCCTGGTGGTAAGGTAGAAAAAGAAGATAGTTCAATAGTTGATACCGCTCTTCGAGAAGCATTTGAAGAAATAGGTTTGTCACGTGATTGTGCAAAGGTTGTTGGTCAACTGCCGGCTTATGAGACGATTAGTGGTTTTCATGTCACTCCTGTTGTTGCGCTTGTCACTGCAGATCAAACCTACCAAATAGATAAAAATGAAGTCGCTGAAATATTTCAGGTACCATTACAACATTTTTTGACCACAAACGAACATCATGTTTTTGTTGCCAGTAGAAATGGTAAACAGCACAACGTACACTTCTTACCTTATAAACACTACAATATCTGGGGCGCTACCGCTGTTATGCTTAAAGATTTAGTCGCCCACTTGAACTAGTTGATATAGTTTTTATCCAATAAAAACGTCTGTAAATCACTTTTTTAGTGCATTTAGTTATCTATTAGTTAATTATTTTGTTTCTCTATCTGGTGACTTTCAGCTAAAATCACCAATAGCAGCGAATTACCGATAATAATTTCATTATATGAAGAACGGTTATCAATAATTCGACAAACACCTAAAGCAACCGTATAAAATATTATTTAACGCAATTATCTTGAGTTTTTACTTGGATATTATTAGCACTATAATTAAACCAGTTGTTGAAATAATAAAAGCAGAGCAAGGTAAATAAGTATGATCAGTGTATTTGATATGTTTTCTATTGGTATCGGCCCATCAAGCTCACATACCGTAGGTCCAATGAAAGCGGCCAAAATATTTGTTGACGCATTGGTAAAGCAGCAATTATTAAACAAGGTTGACCGAGTTAAATGTGAATTATTTGGCTCATTAGGACAAACTGGCATTGGTCATGGTACGGGTAAGGCGGTTATATTAGGCTTTACAGGTCAAACCCCTGAAGGTATTCCAGTTGAGTCAATAGAAACAACCTTAGCTGATGTTGTTAGTAGCCAAAAAATATCACTTAATGGCACACACTCTGTCGACTTCCCTAAAGATGATGCCATTATTTATCATCACAAGAAAACACTGCCAGCTCATGCCAATGCTATGACTTTATTTGCCTATCAAGGTGACAAGTTATTACTAGAGCAAACCTATTATTCTATCGGCGGTGGCTTTATTGTTGAAGCATGTGACTTTGAACAAGAAAAAGATAAAGCGCTATCTTTACATAACAATATTGATCGTCCTCATATTTTTAGCTCTGGTGATGAGTTATTAGCCTTGGCATGTACTAAAGGTTTAAGTATTAGTACTATCATGATGGATAACGAAAAGTGCTTAAATAGTGAAGCAGAAATTCGAAGCAAACTGGTCACTATTTGGCAAGCAATGAAGGCCAGTGTTGATCGTGGGATGAGCACCGAAGGTATGCTACCTGGTGGTTTAAAAGTTGCTCGCCGTGCTCCAGCATTACACCGCACATTATCAGTTGAAAAGTCTAACGATCCACTTAATGCTATGGACTGGGTTAATCTTTTTGCCATGGCTGTTAACGAAGAAAATGCCGCAGGTAGTCGAGTCGTTACCGCACCAACAAATGGTGCGGCGGGTATTATCCCTGCTGTATTATGTTACTACGATAAGTTTGTTAAACCAGTGAGTGATGACGATTGTATTCGTTATTTGCTTACGGCTGCTGCCATTGGTATTTTATATAAAACTAATGCCTCTATTTCTGGCGCTGAAGTGGGTTGTCAGGGCGAGGTTGGCGTAGCATGTTCAATGGCTGCCGGAGCATTAACAGAGATCTTAGGTGGCACTGCAATACAAGTAGAAAATGCCGCTGAAATTGGTATGGAACATAACCTTGGCTTAACCTGTGATCCTGTTGGCGGCTTAGTACAAGTTCCTTGTATTGAACGTAATGCTATGGGCTCTGTTAAAGCAATAAACGCTTCACGCTTAGCGTTACGTGGTACCGGCACACAAAAAGTTTCTTTAGATAAAGTGATCAAAACCATGTGGGAAACAGGTAATGATATGAAGACTAAATATAAAGAGACCTCACGTGGCGGTTTAGCGGTAAATATTATCGAATGTTAATGTTTACTCGTTACTCTTACTAAAAGGTAACTAACAGCATCAATAAAAAAGCCTCAGCAAATTTCCGTGTTGGGGCTTTTTTATAGTTTATTTAGACTCTTTGTAAGCTATTTCGACCATTATTCCGCAAAAACGCTATAAATATGTCCCTATAAGCTCAACTTATTCATCCATGAATAAGAGGTTTTGCTACATAAGGTAGCTACACAGCTTTACCCACCTTTCAGAGGTAAGGCGACTTGTTACTACAGCTTTAAAAGCTATATTGATAACCAATCGATACCGTTAATGGTTTACCCACCATCACAGAGCCATGCATACGAGTCGCCATGTAAGTTTCATCAAGTAAGTTATCAATGCTGAAACGTACTTGCTGATTGCTAGCTACATCATAACTCGCAACAAAATCCACTACGGTATGTGCGTCAATATTCTCGTCACTTGCACCCGTTCCTGCATCACTACGCATTTCACCGGTGTAACGAACAAGTAGGTTAGTACGCCATTTATCACCTGTTAAACCTAGGGTAAGTTGTAATTGGTTTTCTGGCACATAAGGGAACTCATCACCTGCTTGAACATCACCCCAAAAATCAGATTCAAAGCTATTTAAGAATTCAGTTTGTGTATGGGTAAAGGTTAAATCGATTGGCATTGAGATGTCATTAAAGTCAAAAACATAACCCGCTTTTAATTCAATACCGGTAATTTTAACTTCGCCAGCATTATATTGCTCACCAATATTGTCATCATCACAGTTTTGACTTGCTGTACAGTTACCGTGCATATTGTCATAATCTGATAAGAATAATAACGCTTCAGCATTGAAAGCCTCTTTGCTAAACCTTGCACCTAATTCATAGTTAATGCTTTCTTCATTAGTTGCTTCTTCATTACCTGGAGATGGTGGCGCAAAACCTTTTTGCACACCGCCAAGTAATACTAAGTCATCAGTTAAATGATAGGTTAGTGCTAAAGATGGCAAGACCACATCAAGTTCATTTTTCTTCAACTTAGGGGCAGTTAAACGTTCAGGATCTTCTTTTCCCCAATCTTCTCGTTCAATGCGCATTTCTTCATAACGTAGTCCTGCATTCACCACAAACTTTCCTACAGTCCATTCATCATGAATAAATAATGCTAACGCGCTAGCACTATCAATACGGTTTGAATCGGTACCAGGCTGACCCGCTTCAGTTAGTGTCATATTGTAAGCTGAATCAAGCTCATACTCATCAACCCACTGGTATCTGTCCATTTCATCTTGATGATAACGTAGACCAAATTTTACTTGATGGGCGTTAAAGTCTGCGTCTAATACGGTTTGAAAACCTTGTGATAAATAATCGCGGTTATTCGCTTTCACATCCACATCAATTGAACCACTTGCCATTTTGTCATGCTCTGCGGCGATTTCAATACCACCATCACCTAGACTTTTACCATCCACTTTACTGGTTTTATACCAGTTACGGCTAAAGTCATTATGATAAACCGTAGTGCCTAAGTTGAAACGAGTTGATAATTCTATCGCATGACTTACTTGCAGTTGTAAATGCTCATTAGACATATTATCTTTTTGTGAAGCAGAGTAGCGGCTATAAGGATCACTTTCAAAGTCAGCTTCTGTTAAACCCATATAAGTATCATCAGACTCTTCATCTGAGTATTTTACTTTAAACTCAAGCTCTTGATAAAAAGTGGCATCATCATCGGTATTAAAGCGCACTTTACCTAATAAATCATTTTTTACAAAACCTGTGTCTTGTTCACTATGGTTAATCTCTTTATACCCATCGGCTTGATAACGAAACACTTCAAATACTGAGCTAACATTCTCGCCTTTTCCGCCTATAACACCGTGTACTTTAGCAAAACCATCTTGCCCTGCTTGTACCTTAATTTGACCTGCTAACGCTTCTTCAGGGATTTGACGAGATACCATATTGATAACGCCACCCGTAGTACGAGGTCCGTACATAGCACTTGATGTACCTTTAAGCACTTCAACTTTCTGCATTCGGCCAGCCGTAGGGAAATAATAAGCTGCAGGCGCTGAATATGGTGCCGGGGCTGCCAATACACCATCTTCCATAATGGTCACTTTTTCACTGCGATTTTGACCCGTACCACGCATGCCTATGTTAGCGCGTAAACCATAACCATCTTCTTCTAAAACATAGACACCTGGGATCGATGTGAGTGTTCGCATGATATCGGTGTAATCAAACTTCTCGAGATCATCTTGTGATAATTGATGAGCGCTGCCCGGAATATTATTAACCGAAGTATCACTGCCAAAAATAGTATATTGCTCATCCACCGATCTGTCCTTTACGGCTTCATCTGCTAAAGCATTAGCTGAGAAAATACTGGTAATAACCAAACTTAATAACGCTGGTTTAAATGATTTAATTGACACTTTGCACTCCGATTTATTTTAATAATGCGATATGGGCGCATTAAATCACGAGTAAAAATGCGAATCAATAGCATTTAGCATTCATTAACAAAACTGTTACACATGCATAGTGTTAGCTTGATGCAGAACAATAAACCGGGAAGAATTCGCAGAAACCCAGCAAAGATACCATGCTCTTTTTAGAATAGTTTGAAAGCTAATCTGCGTTAATTAAAAATTGTGTCTATGCTTATACATTAAGTTAATACACAACATAAATGTTTAGGTTAAACGGAATTACTTGCGGCATGAAGGGAGACAACGCTTTTCTTTTATAAAGTAAGTAAGGAAATTAACAAGATGAACAAATTTCCCTTTTCCTCTGCTCTTATAATTATTCAAGTATTACTGCTATTCACGATATCTAGCTGTCATGACCACAATAATGATCAAGTATCTCCTATTGTTGAAGAACCACCTGTGGTTGAAGAACCACCTGTGGTTGAAGAACCACCTGTGGTTGAAGAACCACCTGTGGTTGAAGAGCCACCCGTGGTTGAAGAACCACCTGTGGTTGAAGAGCCACCTGTGGTTGAAGAGCCACCTGTGGTTGAAGAACCACCTGTGGTTGATGAGCCACCTGTGGTTGAAGAGCCACCTGTGGTTGAAGAGCCACCTGTGGTTGAAGAACCACCTGTGGTTGATGAGCCACCTGTGGTTATAAATATTGCCCCTGTTGTTAGCGAAGTAAGCATTACCCCTCCTACTCAACCAAGCAATAACATCAGCGCTAGTTACACCTACGTCGATGAACATGATATTGAGGGAACTAGCTTATACTCCTGGTTAATTGATGATATTGAAGTCAATAATTCATTAAGCTTCACCCTACCGAATGATAGTGAAAGTAAAAAATTAACTTTTTGTGTTACCCCTATTGCTGTAGCAGGAGAAGAAACTCAAGGCGTTGAAGTTTGTACTGATACAACGATTACTGGAGAGTATTCAAAGCCCTCTGCTGAATCTATTGTACTTACAGACTCAATTACTACCGGTATGGAAATTTCTGCAACTTACTCATTTATTGATGAAGACGACAGGCTTGAAGGTGAAAGTGTTGTTAATTGGAAAATAGACGCTAGCGACTTTAGTAGCGATAAAAAGATTACCTTAGCGGCAAGTCATCAGG
>Ga0209292_1002420_pt1 | contig 21474 bp, 23 predicted proteins | sample GOMGulsemesocosm_2_FD_184634 | JGI IMG/M metagenome (GOLD analysis project Ga0209292, IMG submission 184634) | Methane-oxidizing microbial communities from mesocosms in the Gulf of Mexico - GOM9C Gulf of Mexico (SPAdes) (version 2) | ecosystem: Environmental > Aquatic > Marine > Cold seeps... | reverse complement strand
CACAGGGCCCAACTGGCCCAACCTTTACCTTAATGTCGGCTATGGCTCCCGGGGTCTCACATACAGCCCTCTGTGCGCGGATTTACTGGCGTCTCAGATTGACGATGCACCACTGCCCGTCTCCCGGGATCTACAGATCGCCTTGCACCCAGCGCGCTTTATTATTCGTGGCCTGATCCGGAAAAAGCTCTAGCGGCAAGAAAGCCTGCTCATCAGCTTGAGCACCCATGAATAATGGCGGTAGCGACATTATTCATGGGTGCTCTAGACTAGTTGTGCGCAGGTAAAGCGCTGAAGGTCTACACTTGAAAGATAACGGGTAGCCCCTTAATAACTTCGCGTTTTAAATACACAGGTAAGCTTATGTTACTCAGTGCAGGCCGTCGCAACGGTGAACTTCTGACAGAGGTTGATTCCATACACAACTACTACGAGCACCTAGTACTTGAAGAAATACACCACATTAATGAACGCAGCCAAAGCGATGCTGAGTTCTTCGCCGACTGCGCCTGTGTCGCACTGAATCACCTGCCGCCTCGTTATATACGCCACGATGTCGACATGACCTTTTTCATGTCGGCCGAAGACCAAGAAGAGATCAATAAGAAAGTCCGCGATGCGGCTAAAGACGCCGTCGAATATGTCACCCAGCGCGAAGCGGCGCGTGATACCCGCGGTTAACGATCACCCTCTTGCGCCGCTCACCAGCCCTTCTCGGACTGACCCGTCAAATCTAGCTCAAGTGTGCAGCAGAACACGCTTGAGCTTTTTTATACCCTCGCTCTGGCTAGAGCCTCTAGGCAAAAACACGTAAAGTGGTTGTTTTGAAAGCCCTAGCGTCCCAACAACAAGCGACGCAGCAACCCTATACTGGCGAATACAACTAACAACATGACCCACAATGGCCGCTGTCGCCCCCTCAATGCCCCGCTTGCCCCTAGGTCGAAAAAGCACCCAAAACCTGGGCGTGCACGCCACTGGTTTGGCAACTTCATACTGCTATTTTTGCTCACGAACAGCTCATTACACGCACAAGCGCAGCCGCCAAAAAATGACCCTCATCTAAACACCGTACCCGCCTGGCCATACCGTATTGCACAGAGCGCCCCGCACAATACCGAGCACTTTACCCAGGGTTTAATTGTAGAGACCGACTCAGTTATCGAAAGCAGCGGTCTGTACGGGCAATCTTTTGTGCAAAAGTACAGCCGTGAAAGTGGCGCCCAAGAGGCGCGCTACACACTGCCCAAACAACTGTTTGCTGAAGGCATCGCTCGCTATGGCCAACAGCTGTATCTGCTGACATGGAAGTCTGGACGAGGTTTTGTGCTTAATACACAAGACCTACGACCACTGCGAGAATTTCGCTATCAAGGGGAAGGCTGGGGGCTCACCCGCGTGGGGCAACAATTACTCATGAGTAACGGTACGGCCGAGCTCACATGGTACCGCCCCAATGATTTTAAGCTGCTCAATAAAACCATCGTTCAAGCGGGGCAACACCCCATTGGCAACCTCAACGCATTAACCTATGGCGGGGGCTACCTTTGGGCCAATGTATGGAGGCAAGCGACCATACTCGCCATATCCCCAAAAACAGGGCAAATAGAGGGGCAACTTAAGCTGGAAAAATTATGGCAGCAAGAGGCTAGCGGGAGTAAAGAAAACGTACTTAATGGCCTCAGCTGGGATGAGTCGGAGCAGGCACTCTGGGTAACAGGAAAACGCTGGCAGCGACGCTACCTATTGCGCATAACACCGGCCCATGCGGCAGGACAAAAAGCAGCGCTTAAATAACCTGACAGAACGCTTTCACCACCACGCGATTGCGCCCAGCATTTTTAGCCTCGTACATGGCTTCATCGGAACAGGCCAATAAACGTTGGCCTAGGCGAGTTAAGTCCGCCACCCGCTCGCCCACCGGCGCCCAACAGCTAAGCCCAACCGATGCGGTGGGGCGAATCGCAGGTTCACCAACCACTGCCACTTTTAAACGTTCGACACCCACTCTAACCCGTTCAGCGATCAGCTCAGCGGCGGCTGAATCACATTTCGGCAGCAAGCAGACAAACTCCTCACCACCGTAACGCGCAAGAATATCGGTCTTGCGCAACTGCAGACCAATGGCATCCGCCACGGCTTTTAAACAGAGATCACCGGCTTGATGGCCATAGCGATCATTGATGTTCTTAAAGTGATCAACATCGACGAACAGGCAGCTCATGGGTTCTTTATGACGCTCAGCCCGCTCAAGTTCCTTGGAGAATTCTTCCTCAAAACACAGGCGATTTTTCACTCGAGTCAAACGATCAATTTGGCTTTGGTAATGCAAATGTGAGCGAGACAGTGAATTATCGATACAAACAGCGCAGATAGAAGCCAGGTGATGTAAAAAATCCACGGCTTTGTCTGGTGAAAAACGCTGCGCCAGCGCGCTGCCAAAGTGCAGACTGCCTATCAACTGCCCTTGCCGCTCTAGCGGTAAGAGTGCAGCGCTGGCCACCTTGGCAGCCGACTTTGGGAATAATCGGCTCACGGCCAGTGTATCCAGAGGCCCCAATACAACCTCGGGCTTATTTTGGTACAGAGTCAGGGCAAAGTCATCACTGTGGCGCAGCTGTAAACGATTTTCAAACAGGCCAATGCCCAAGGTATCCAATAGGCCCCGGGTGGAATAATCGCGATCCACGAGGATCAAACTCACGTCTATCAGCTCAAAATGTTCACGCGCTCCACCCAACAACAAGTCCAACAGCTCAGGTAGGGCCTTACAGCTCAGCATTTTAAATTCAAAATCGTGAAAGTGATGCTCGATGCGATGATTTTCATCGATGCGATCCAGCAGCGATTGTACGGCTTTCTTAAGCCGCCGATTTTCCTGTTTAATATCCGTAGCCATACGCTCAACACACAATTTGGTGAAAATAGCCCCTCTCTTCAGCCTGACGTTAAAGGGTGTAACCAACACCTCGTTAATGGCTTGCAGCTACAACGGCTAAATATAACCCGGTGATCTTATATCAAAAACGACTTTTCAGTAACAGCGGACAAAACAAGCGATACCATCACGAGCTGAGTACCTGTACTGAGTGGCTCAAGGGGAAGTAAATGCTGAAGCAGCTGCCCTCACCTTTCGAGGTTTCCACATGAATCGTACCACCATGCAGATCCACTAAACGCTTACACAAGGACAAACCTAAGCCCGTCGACTCGACGCTTCGTTGTTGAGAGTTATTAATATTGGTGTAGGGGTCAAATATTTTGCTCAAATCCGTGGCCGCAATACCGTCACCACCATCCGTCACGCTAATGCATAGGCGGTTACCTTCGACTGGGAAACAAGCGACAAGCACATCACTTTGCTGCCCATGCTTAATACCATTGCTGATGATATTAACTATGACTTGAGCAAACCGAGTTGGGTCGACCTCCAGTACTTCCGAACATGAGCGCTCTAACCGCAAGTGTACGCCGTGTTCGCGCGCCATACCCTGCATGCCATCGACCAGTTTGCTTAACTCCGTCTCAACGTCTAAGCGCTCAAATAACAGCACCATCTTACCCGCTTCCAACTTCGAGAGGTCCAGTAGCTCATTGATCAACGTCAGCAATAGCTTACCGTTGTTCCGAATACCCTCGAGACAGTAATCATCACGCTCGGTATTAAGCGGCAACCCCTTGCCTCGTCGTGCGAGCAGGCGCTGACTGAATCCAATGACAGAATTTAAAGGGGTTCTCAACTCATGACTCATACTCGCGAGGAAATCCGTTTTTGCTTGATTGGCACGGCAGGCTTCCTCTTCCGCTTTTTGACGCACCTCAACCTCAGTGGATAACTCTTGAATTCGCTCCGCCAACTGACCCTCTGACCAGTTCAGAAGCCTCAAATAGTTAACTAAGAGCATCATCAACACAGAGAATTGCCCAATTTGGTGAAGCCTGTTTTGGCGGTAGTTCTGCTCAACGGGTATTTGAACTACGGGACCCCACCCCATTACATCGACATAGATCAGGGAAGCTATGGCGAGGGCGGTAATCACCACCCAATAACGGGCAACCTGCATACCGCCCAGTAACCCTGCGATGAGAGGAATAATAAACAACCAGCCCCCGACCACACCGTCAATACCGCCATTTCGAACTACCGCTCCGAATGACGCACTAAAAGCACCGCTCATCGCAACGTGAACCACAAAAGAATGTGCAGAGCCGGCACGCAGATGCCAGAGGGAAAACAGTGACGCTAACATAGCGTAATAAAGGTCCAGGAAAGCTATCCCGCCGCCCCACTGCCAAGCGCGCATAGCAAACACTACATACACCGCCATTAAAACCAATAAGGTTATGTTGATCATTCTGCGCGCACGCAATTCCTGCACAGGGACATCACGGATATCCGCGGCGCTGTTTAATAGATTACTCAATAAGTCTTTCAGAGTTCATCCCACCCAGCATCGATAAAATGTCATCAACTATACCCACGATTTATGAGTGTAGACCCCTCGCCAATATACTGTAGGACGAACTGCTGGCACTTCCGGCCTAGGTTGTGTCATCCAACAGGTTCATTTACCCCTGACAAATTAGTAGCAGCCAACAAAAACTCATTCAATACCGACAGTGTAAAAACAGACCGGCCTGCAGAGTGGCGTACAGTAATAAGGCACTAAAGTAGACCAGTAAAACGAAAAAAACCCTGACCATTGTCAGGGCTTTTTCACTTACATGCCGTGTTTCGACTCCGTTCGCCTACTAGCTAAACGTCATCACATCACTGTCTTTTAAAACGCCTATAATCCGCTCAGAGACATTGCCTCGTATCGCCAGTAATCCACCGCGACGCGGCAAAACACCGAGCACCACAACATCGGCATCAATCTCGTCAGCGACGTGTCGAATGACCTCTTCAGGGGCCCCCTGCATGACGTGAAAATTGTCAGCGTCTATACCAATTTTGCGTGTCATATTGCCGCGATCAGGGTACTGCAAAGAATCAGCGTAAGCATTCACTACGTGAAAGTCAGCGTCATAGGCCTGCGCCATCCACTTACCTCGATCAATGATCATCTCATTAAGGCGTGTGTACTCAACCCGAGTCTCCTGCATTTTGACCGCACCAAGAATAACCTCACGTTTTTTCCGAGAACCAGGACGAACCAGTAGCACTGGGCACTTAGAGTGACGGAGCAATTGCCACTTAGCGTCGGTCAAACGACTGCGGTGGTTCGCGGCGGAATAGTCGGGCACCAGAATCAAGTCGGCCTGTGTGCGTTTCGCCGCCTGCAAAATAGCATCGTGCCAGGCATCGGCCCAGCAGGCCACAATGGTGAACGCCAAGCCGGCATCATCCAACGGCTTGCGTAAGGTTTCAAACCAGTCACTGTCGCGATAAAGATTAAGGTTATCAGCCCCCATCTCGGTTGCGTCACGATCGACACCAATAAACACCTTCAGTTTGGGCGCTGGCGAACGCAGGCCCGCGGTGATTATGGCTCTCTGAAGAGCAATATGATCGTCCTGTGTTGGATCGACCACAACAAACAACGTTTCGGCTTTAGACATCTCACTCTTCCTTAAAAGTCACTCTAGACCACGTATAACAGAACCAAGCTACCGCTTAAAAGCAATCGAAGCATAGACAATGCAACGGAGCATAATCGCCTTATTAAGCGTTATCAACCTCACCAATCACGATAAAAAAGATTCGCTAAAACCAATAAACTCATTGTCGATAACATCAAGTTTATTGACCTACATCAACCCTCTCACTCGCCCAAATTTCTATGATACAAACCTTCATAGATGACGGGATAGCCCTATGACGGCCACACCAAACCAACACCCCAAGAACCCGTCTTTGGAGTGCGTAAGCCTCAGCTTAGTTCACAACTGGTTACAGCAATATTTAACCCTACCGGAAAACTCAAGCATTTCAGCGTCTCAACGTGCCGCCAATGAAGAGTCACTCACACAATCGACATTGCAGCGCGTGATCAATATCAAGCCCTTGGCTCTGTGCTTGGCAAATCAACTTCCTCCCCAGCCAAGCTCCAGTGCAAAACGGACACTCGTCGACGGCTATATTCGAGAACTACAAACTAAGGCCCCCGAATACCGCCACCGTCAGGTCACCGCTCTTCACTGGCACAACCCTCTTGCAGACATGGACAAGGCCGATATCACGGAGGTGATGTATCACCTGGGACGGGCCTACCGGCTCAGTGATCATCAACAGGCTGAATATTGCGTTCGCTTACACAACGACACACAAAGGGAAGATATTGCGGCACTGTTCAAAGGCTTGGGCTTTAATCGATTAGAAGTTTTAGAGTCATCACAATCCCCCACAACAGCCCAAGGGTTGCGCGACCTTAGGGCACTCGCCGACGATTACCAGTATCAACAGTTTCAACTCACGCTTGAAGAGCCCTGCCCGAGTTTGCACACCCGCCTACAGCAGGCGTTCAAGAGCACAGACAAGATGCCCGACCTCATCAAGTTTCACTCACTCGAGGCGCGTCGTCCGACAAGGTTACGCGCGACAGAGTTTTATCAACTGCTGCAGGGCATGCGTACTCAAGGCTATCGCATTCTTGGCAATGACTGTTTTGTAAAAGCGCAGCATGAACTGGCTTACGCCCAAAACCAACAGCGCCTCTGTCAAACTTGGCTGGGCTACAATGCCGTCAATGTGAGCAGTGTATTAGGCATAGGTCCAGGCAACATAAGCCAAGAGGGCTGGCACTATGGTCGCAACCCAAGCGCACTTGTACACTACCTCAATACACCAGCGCGACGCCGCCCCAACAAACCGGCAATGGGGCTGAAGCCTCACGCAACACTTATTATCGGTACTCTGCTCTGCTACCACCGTTTAGACCTCAAGTACCTAGCGGACCGCTACGACCTACACCCCTTAATACTGTTACACACCTACCAACACCACTTAACACAGCCACTGCTACAACTGTTCGATATTGACGAGCAATATTGCCAACTGACACTGCTGGGGGTGACCTACCTCGAAGAAATCTGCCGCCTTTTCATGTGTCACACCCCCAGAGCTACAGAGCAATAACAGCTAATATACAAAAACCACAAATTAATAGGGGATTAAACCCTGCACCCGCTTTACCTCCCTCTGTGAGTGTAGGAAAATAGTACCCGCCTGTGCAATATAAGCCCCCACAATAACCTATACATATGCGCCGAGCCGAATTTTGCACACCCTATTTGAGTGTATTTATGACAGACACAATCGCCACCTCTAGTAGCAGCCATGAAGGCAACCGCTGCCATCACAACCCCACAGTGTCATGCGGCGACTGTCGTCTCAATGCGATTTGCCTGCCCATCAGTTTACAAATAGATGACATTGACCGAGTTGACGAGATCATCCAGCGTGGCCGCCCACTGCAAAAAGGTGATCATCTCTATCGAGCAGGGGACAAATTTCAGTCCGTATACGCGGTGCGCTCGGGCACATTAAAAGCGGTCACGATCACCAACGACGGGCAGGAGCAGGTGACTGGTTTCTATCTTCCTGGTGAGATCATTGGTATGGATGGATTGGCGCACAACAGCCACACAAATACGGCCAGCGCGCTGGAGACCGCTTCCGTCTGCGAAATACCTTTTACGCGCTTAGAAGAGCTAAGCCTGAAGATCCCAACCATGCAACGTCACTTTTTCCAGCTGATGAGTAAGGAGATCACCAGCGATCAAAAACTCATCACCATGCTCAGTAAAAACAGCGCCGACGAGCGAGTGGCCGCCCTGCTGCTGAGTATTTCCAGCCGGAATCATAGACGTCAACTATCCCCCACCGACTTTCGCCTGCCTATGTCGCGCTCCGACATAGGCAACTATTTGGGTCTAACCATTGAGACCGTCAGCCGCGTATTCGGCCGCTTGCAAAAAAGCGGTGTGTTGATTGTCGACAAAAAAGACATTTGCATTGCCGATATGGAAGGCCTCAAGCAAGTAGCTAAAGCCACTGCCGCGGGTTAACTCCGCTCGACAAAGAAGCCCGAAAGGGCCTCTTTGTTAGGGTGTAAGCTCAAGGTCTATAACCACTCTGATCAAAAGTGATAACCCAGCATCAAACTATAAACCAGCGGGTCTATGTCTACCGTCGTCTGTACATCGATACCCGCCCCCAGAGCGGTAGAGCCCTCAATAGTGGCATCCGTCTGAATATCGATCCAGCGTACCGAGGCATTGAGTGACCAGTGCTCATCAATCTGATAATCCGCACCCAACTGCAGTGCCAAGCCGATGGAGTCGTCCAGTTCGGCGCTGCCGCCTATGGCTGACCGCTCATCGAAAAAGGTGGTGTAGTTGATACCGACGCCCACATAGGGCTGGAATTTCGCACCTTCGGTCAGGTAGTAGATGACACTGAAGGTCGGCGGCAGCTGTTTAGCTTCAGTAATTTTAACGCCATTAATGGCTCCGCCGCTGCCCGTCACCGTGTGGTTGAAGGGAGTGGCCGCCAGCACCTCAAAACCCAGACGACGACTGAACATATACATGGCCGTCAGACCCAACTGGGTGTCGCTGTCGGCATCGACAGTGGCGCCGGCCAGGGTTGCGCCATTGGCCGTTGCCTGACTGCTACTAGCATCGGGGGCCACCTGGCTGCTGCCGAAACGTACGATGATCTCACCTGCCTCATAGGCCAGAATTTGCTGAGTAAAAAGTGCGCTGGCAATGGCGGTGACGAGGGCGAGAGGCATACCGAGTGTTTTCATAATATTCCTTGTGTATCTTGCGCGGAGGTTTGCTTGCAAGCTGCACCCTCTGGCAAGTTCCTTGTTAAAATCTGGGTTTAACTTTCTTTTAAAACATACCAAACCACCAAAATGGCGTTTTTACAGGTATAGATCAGAGAATCCACTATGACCAGTAACCGCTTATAAATCGCTTAAACAGCATTGGCAGTTCCAACCAGATGACCGCGCTTTCGGGCCATCCGATTTCTTGAGGCCGTCTTGGGGGGATACCCCTCTGTCCTAATATAAAAAAGGCCCAATGCTTTATCAGCACTGGGCCTCTTTTCATTTTTAGTCTGCAAGGCCGCAAGACATGGTTACTCTAAGAGCGAGTTAAGCTCTCTTAGAAGGTGTAACCCAGCATCACGCTGTATACCATTGGGTCGATATCCACACTTGTCGTGACACGGCCCAGCGCGGTATCGGTTAAGGTTGCCTGCGTATCGATATCAATCCAGCGAGCCGATGCGTTAATATGCAAGCGTTCATTAATTTGATAGTCGGCGCCCACCTGCAGAGCTAAACCAAATGAATCGTCTAGATCAGCTCCACCGCCTATTTTTGACTCTTCACTGAAGAACATCGTGTAGTTAATTCCGGCACCCACGTAAGGCTTAAAAGCCGCCCCTTCGTTTAAGTAATAAATCACACTCAGCGTCGGCGGCAACTGCTCAACCTCAGCCACATCAACACCCGCTAGAGCACCCTTACCGGATACTCGATGCTTAAAAGGGGTCGCCAGCAGCAGCTCAATACCCACACGATTGCTGTACATATACCCTAGGGTCAAACCCAACTGAATCGCATCATCCACATCGACCTGTGCCCCACTGACGGGGCTGCCATCAGCCGCAACGACTGAACTGCTGGCATCAGTGGCCACCTGGGTAACACCACCACGCACCACTAAGTCCCCAGCTTCATACGCCATGAGATGTGTAGAGGTTATCGCGCAGGCGACAACTGTGGCCAAAGTCAGTGGTTTAAACCGGTTCTTCATGATCTACCCTTGTATTTACTATGGAGACTTTCTCTAAAAGTTGGGTGTATTTAACCGGTTACTGACTTTTAGCTTCTTGATCTGGATTAAGTCTTTTACAAATAGCCTGAAAGCACCGAAAATAGCCTCACATCAACGGCACTGTTCACCAAATAAAACACCCAAAAGAGACTAAAAAATGACCAACCCTAGGCTCGAAACCGTATTGGCTGCCATTGACAGCGAGAATCAACAGGATCCCAACCGGGTTGAATTTCAGGGCCAGCAGATTGCTAAAGAATTGCTCTACGGACAGAGAATGAGCGAACGCTTGGCTGTGTTCGCACCCGATGCGTCAGAGTTGCTAAAAATTGCCAGTCGCGCCCAGCACATCAAACGCTGGAGCCTAGCCAGAAAAGACTTTTCTATGGACAGAGCCGGCTATAAGACATGGCGCACTGAATTGGCAAAGTTCCACGCCAACACCACGGCAACGCTGATGGCGGCGGCGGGTTACACGGATGATGAGCAGGCCCGAGTTGGCGCACTGCTGCAAAAGAAACAACTCAAACGTGATGCCGAGGTGCAAACCCTCGAAGACGTTATCTGCCTGGTGTTCATCGAACACCACCTCGAAGACTTCGCCACCAAACACGATGAACCCAAGCTTATTGATATCATTCAAAAAACATGGCGCAAAATGTCTGACAATGGACACAGTGCCGCTCTCGCCTTAACTCTTCCAGCCCCCTTATTGGCGCTTATAGGCAAGGCTCTCGCCTAACAGCTGTCATTTATTGTCATCCACAATACGTCGCTGCCATCTACGCGACGCGCAAGCACACGAATTATTGGTAATAGCATTTTATGTGGTTCAAAAATCTTCTTCTCTACCGTTTTACCGCCCCCTTTAATCACGACCAAGACGAGCTCGAAGCACTGCTTGAAAAAGAGGCATTCCAACGCTGTGGTCGCAATGAACAAAGCCGTTCTGGGTGGGTTCCTCCAATGGGTGAACTCAGCGAATTGCGCACACACAGTGCCAACGGGAGTCTCATGTTATGCCTGCGAAGAGAAGAAAAAATTCTCCCGGCTGGGGTAATACGTGAAAAGCTCGATGACAAGGTCAGAGACATTGAAGCGAAGGAAGACCGCCGTGTTTATCGCAAAGAAAAAGATTCTCTGAAAGACGACATAATCCACGACTGCCTACCCATGGCTTTCACTAAATCGAGCCGACAATTCGCCTATATTGACGTGCAAAACGGCTGGCTCTGCATCGACAGCAGTTCTGTGGGTAAGGCCGAAGATTTCATGAAGAAACTGCGTGAAACCATCGGCAGCCTACCCGTTGTCCCTGTTCAGACAACAGAATCGCCAAGTTTACTGATGAGTCAGTGGTTAAAAGATGGGCGTATACCGGAAGGCTTAGCACTCGGCAACGAGTGTGAACTCAAAGAGATGAGTGAAGACGGCAGCATTCTGCGCTGTAAGAACCAAGAACTGCTCAGCGAAGAGATAGAGCGCCACCTAGACAGCGGTAAAAAAGTCACCAAATTGGCTCTCGGCTGGCAAGATACACTGCAAATTATTCTGCAGGATGACCTGGCCATTAAGCGACTAAAATTTTCCGAACAGCTGATAAGCGAAGCGCAGGACAGCAGTGACGGCGACAAGGCCGCACAATTTGATGCGGACTTTGCATTAATGGTGCTGACTCTGAAACGCTTTATTCCCGACCTGCTCAGTTACTTCGGCGAACAACGTCCCACCCCAGTTTAATTGCACATAGGCAGGAGACCTATTTTTTGTCAATAAAATAGGTCTCTCGCTTTCTATTAACGCTCACCCCATTCCCGCACTGAATACTATTCCCGCCTCACGGAGGTGGCTTTCCATTCAATAAATGGCACGTAAAAAGTCCTTGACACTAGTGCTGTTCAGGTTTTATATGGTCAAAAGCAAGTTTGACAGACTTCACACGATCGTGAAGCTTAATAATAATAAATATTGAAACAGGCACCCCATGAAAAAGTTACTTGCCGTTCTTGTCTTAGGCCTGACCTCCAGCGTCTCTGTGCTCGCTGAGAGCGACTTCCCAAGCTATCTCACCGAAAAGTACTGTAATGATATCAAACTTGATTTCATGACCAGCTCCATCAAAAGCCTACAGCACTATAAAGATAAGCAACTGGCCTCTCGTCACCGTGGAGGCATGCGTAACATCCAGCGCTTTTTGAAGCAGCGCCAAGACTGGTTGCAAGAGTGTGATAGCTACCTAAGCGCAACCAGCGAGCACAAACGTCTGTTCAGAAATGAAGCCACAACAGACGACATTTTCAATGCTATCAATTCAGTTTCCAACGAACTCGGTTCTCTGATTGCAGGCGTCACCTACACGGAGGACCCTGAAGGCAATGGCAATGGCATTGTTGAAGAAAAGTTTGACCAGCTGTTCCAACTCGTAGAGACGCACCAGACACTGCTGCTACTGCGTGGCCAGGTGGTCTACCGCTAGAAGTAAAGCTAGATTCTCGACACAAAAAAAGCCCCGATACCATATGGTATCGGGGCTTTTTTGATCATGCCAACCGGCTCCGACAGGAGGCGGTTATCGTAATTCACTCATCCTCAGTCACGACCTTGCGCTTAAGAGACAGTACTGGACGCGTCGGTTTGTGCTGCGAGACCCTCGGCTTAGACGCGGCCGGCGGTGCGGAGTGCTGAGACTTTGCAGCCTTAGCGATGGCTTCTACACCGATACGCAATAAGCGCACTTGCTCTATACCTGACAACTCTTTAGGGAAGCGGCCTGGGTTCACCGCGCTGGGGTCTTTAGGGTTGCCCTCAATTTCTATACGGAATCCACTTTCATGTGTTGCAGAGGCAGTTTTTAGGTCTACCGACCAGGCATCAAAATTCATAAATGATATTTCTTTCACTGTTTGTTTTTATTATTTTATATCGCCATAAAATACTGGAGCAGACCTAGACGTCTACCAGTAAAAGCAATACTTATCCCAATCAGCTTTATCCCTGCTGGTCCCCAAGCAGCAAGCCAAAACAGCTCCAAGCATGGGGATCCTGTGTTTACGTAGCCAGGCTACGCAGTATTTTGCTATAGCGTGATGTTGATAAGCGAGTTCTAACTCTGACGCTACAGCCTACTGATGATAATGCCATTCAACGACGAAGCCCAGAGCCCCCAGCGAATTATTACCATTTATGAGACATCAAGCAAAACAGCTAATGGCGCTGAAGTAATCGAGCGGCTACCGACCTGGTTTTAATATAGTGAAAATGGGCCTGATCTAGCCCCTTTTCATGGCATTGAGCGCACACATCCTGACCGTCGTCGTCCACACTCCACCCCTGTAATTGCGCCTCGGCTCGCGTGCCCTCAACCCAAGCTCGTCCATCGACTCGGCGACGCCCGCCAAAGCGAAAGCGACTGCGCCGCTCCTCCACCAAGCGAATACCCATCGAATTACAAAGATCACAGAAAACAAACTGCCTAGATGCCATATCGAAACCCTTCTCGCAATCTGTATCACTAGGGCGTGGTCAATATTATCCAGCCCAAAAAAAGACGACAAACATATAGTATGTTTGTCGCCTTAAATTTTAGACCACGCTCACATTCCACTTAGAATGATTCAAGCTATACAGCTGCTGAATTAATCCCGCTTAGCAGCCCCTTTACTTAACCGGAGGCGTGTCGCTTCACGTTGCTGCTCTTGCAACTGACGCTTCTTACGACGCTGGTCATCCAGGTTAGAGCCTATATGTTCCTCATTGCGCTCGGCGGCCAATCGAATCTGCTTTTGGCGCTCCATAAAGCGTGCCCGCTGCTCCTCTGTTTGAGTATCAAAACAGCGCGGACAACTGACCCCGAGGGTATACTTCTCAGACAGCTTATCGGCTGCCGTAATTGGCTCACGACACCCATGACACAGGTCGTAGTCACCTGGCTGTAAATCGTGGTCAACACTGACTCGATTATCAAAGACAAAGCACTCACCTTCCCAGCTGGTATCCTCTTTGGGAACGTCCTCAAGGTACTGCAAAATACCGCCCTTCAGGTGATATACCTCTTCAAACCCCTGCTCTTTCATGTAGGCCGTTGATTTTTCACAGCGAATGCCGCCAGTACAGAACATCGCTACTTTTTTCTGTTTGCCTGGGTCCATGTTATCGGCCACATACTGCGGAAACTCTCGGAAGCTCTTTGTATTAGGGTTCAGCGCTCCCTTAAAGCTACCCAACTCAAATTCATAGTCGTTGCGGGTATCCACTAGGACAACGTCAGGGTCGTTGATCAATTCATTCCAGTCTTTGGGCTCCACATAGGTGCCCACCACCTGCAGGGGGTCGATACCCTCAACGCCCATGGTAACAATTTCTTTTTTGAGTTTGACCTTCATGCGGACAAACGGCATTTCACTGTCAAACGACTCTTTATGTGAAAAACCCGCCAGGCGCTGGTCGGCATTCAAGTAGGCAAGCACACTGTCAATACCCTCTCGGGTGCCGGCGATAGTGCCATTGATACCTTCGGCGGCAAGCAATAAGGTGCCTTTAACACCTTGTGCATTGCAGTGAGCAGCCAAAGGCGCCTGTAAGCCTTTGTAATCTGGCAGGGAAACAAAATGATAAAGAGCGGCAACAACAATCATACGGAATAAACTTATTAACAATGTGGATATTGAATAGGGCGCGCATTGTAGCGAAGTGATGAAAAAATGCACAGCATCAAAGGGGGGCTATTTGACGTTTTCTTGCGCTATATCAAGTCGGTAACCCCAGCAGTAATACTCGCTATGGCGACTTCGAACCGCCTAGGCAGTCCGGCGACTGGGGCACCGAGGCACCAGGCCAGTCAGCCGGCGAGTAGGTATGCAGCGCCAGGGCGTGCACAGAGCCCGCCAGCTCCTCACTTAACTCTGCGTATATCAGCTGATGACGCTTAACCTGACGCAAGCCAGAAAATACCTCGCTGACCAGAGTGACCTTAAAGTGTGACTCGGAGCCAGGCGGCACATTATGCATATGGCTCTCATTCACCACCTGCAGCTCTTGTGGTGCAAAAGCGTCGGTAAGTTTGCTCTCTATGGCTTTTTGGGTCGTCATTGCTAGGTCTCACGGGTATTGATGAACTTAAGCCGTATTATACCCGCGCGGCAGCCTACGGTCATAGCGACGCCCATTTAATAACACCCCGATTGCCGTATCTCGGACCCAAAAGTGATAGCTGATGGTGCATAACACAAAGGTCCCCAAACTCACGATTAAAAACTTAACTTCTGCCGCGACAGCCCAATCGTACATTGGAAGCGCCAATAGCAATAACACAGGTTGATGCAATAGGAATGTCCAATAAGCCGAATCGCTGAGATAGCGCGCCCTAGGGTTAAACTGGTTAAAATAACGACAGAACAGTCCAAGAAACGCCGCCATAAAAAAGCTGACCGACAGCCCGTTAGCAAACACCAAAACAGGGTGATGAGTCGCATAAGCTTCCCCCCCTGCCTCTCCCTGAGTTAAAAAGGCCCAAAGCGCCACAACCAAACACAGCAGTGCCACCGCCAGATAACCCCAACTGCGCTTAACAAACACGGACAACAGCGCCTGTCGATAATAGAGACCCCAGCCCAGAAGAGTACAAACGCCAAAGAAACCAACGCTGGGCCAGTAAGGTTCCCAAATTATATTGCCGCCAAGGCGACCAACCGAACGATGATAGGCCATCGCGCCAAACATCAGTCCAATAACAACCAACGCGCCACTGCCCATGACCGGCAGGCGCTTTAACACACGAGTCACTGGCTCAACCACAGACGATGGCAACCTCGCCCACAGCATCGTCGCCGCACAGATAACGCTCAAAATAATCAGCAGGTAGTAGAGAAACCAAAGGTGGTGGGTATTGTTCCAGAGTAGGTAGGGGTATTTTAACAAGCTGATGTCCAAACTGAACTGACCTGTCTCCGTGAGATTGGTGGCGATGATCCACTGCACACTTAACACCACAGACAATGGCGGTAAAAAAAACAACATCGGCAGCGCTATGCGTCGCAAACGGTTTTCAACCATGCCGCTAAGGTGGCGACGCGAGAAGATCATCGCCGCAAAGAAACCGGACAACAGAAAAAACAGCGGCATCCTGAAGGTGTTGATGGTAATAAGAAGAGCATCCATCAATACTGAGGACGCAGAGTCTACATAATAATCAAAGCCCAACTCCATGGTCATATACATCTGAGCGCCGTGCAACACAATGCCCAGCAACATCATCAAAGCCCGCAAGAGATCCAGGCCGTGCAGTCGATCGTCCATCACAAATCCTTTTATAATGTAAAAACGCTGAGGGCTAGAACGATAGGCGAAGCAGGCTCAGCTATTCACTTAAGTAGCACAAGACTGCCTTAGAAGAAGGGGAAGTTAAAGTGTCTGAAGGCCTAAAAAACAGCAGCCGGCTCTGTTTCGCCCAAGGGGTAAGAGGGGTATTGTTTAAAAAAGTCGTTAAGGTCAAACGCTTGCTCTACTCGCTCACTGTATTCCCTGTGACGCTGTCGAACGACATCAAAATCCCGGTAACGCAGCCGCTGTAAGCACTGCCTACACACTCGACTCCCCGCGGCCAACACCTCGCCGTTGCAATGAACACGCCATAAACTGCCGTTTAAAGGTGTCGAATCCACGTTCATCAGATCAATCACTACTGGGCAATCGGCCAGATGATATACGCCGCTGTTAGCATTCGGCTTTTCATTGGGCGGCGCTTCATCCCAGCAAGGCAACAGCAATACTCGGCAGTCTTTATAAGCGAGGGTAAAATCATTTAGCACTCGCAACTCATGCGCCGCGATCTCAAGTCCTTCACGACACAAGCTTAATCGCTCTAAACCTGTCGCGTGGCGCTTGGGGTCAAAGAAGGTGAAGTCCCCCAACTCTTCGGCGCCCATATCGCGACGCAGCTGATTGAAAGGTTCAAACGTCAAGAAATCAGGTAAGAACATGAGTTACATGTCCTTTAGGATAGTTGCAATGCGTGACTCAGCGTCCGTGCGCAAACGGAACTCAACCCGTCTAGAACGAATTCCGTCTTCCGCTTGATCTGTGTCAAAAATAACCTTCGATGATGACAAGCCGTTGGCCGTAAGGTGCTCTTTCAGCCAAGCTTTATTGCCGTTCACCCTCGGCAGCTCCAACAGGTAAGCCAAGGTGGTACGTGTGCGGGCCTGGGACAAGGCCATATTTTTGATATAAGCATTATCCGTGTTGCGGGCGGCCCCCCAATCACTGGATGTATGCCCTTCTATACGCACCTCAAGAATGTCCGCTCGGTATTTATCGGACGTGATAATACGCACATAGCGAGGAAAGAAGTCATCGAGAATTGTTCTAAATGCAGGCTTGATCGTCGCATCACCGTGGGCAAATAACACCTCTGTATTATAGAAGCGTAAACTCAAATCTTTATTGAGCTCCGCACCCCAGCGCGGTAAGTCATCGCGGAACTCACCGTGCAGGTCCTCGTAAAGTTGGGTGCGCAGGCGATCATAAAGAATCGCCACGTCTTTGATCTTCTGGGATTCAATCTCTAATTGTACAAGGTAGACCACCGCGATCAGCAGAAAGACCATCATCAGCCCCCCCATCAAATCACTCACCGCCACCCAATGCTCTTCGTGTTCAACCTCGTGACCCGTCGAGTAATCCAGCTCATTGGCCATACGTTCCCCCCTGTAGGTTAGGCTGACGCGGCATTAGGCGCTGCGGTCATAGGACGATCGGCACTCGACTCTGGCAGCTGTTCACTCATCGCCACCAGATCGCGTAACTTATCAGTCAGGGGTGCGTAGTCACTGACAAACTTCTCCGACAAGGAGGTGAGCTGGTAACCAAATGTTTTAAGCGCCTTGGTCAACTCATCCTCCATGGCATCATCCAACTTCATGACTTGTAATTCGGTGCGTTCCACCATCTGTCCTATGCGCTCGGTTAAGCCGTGCTGGGACATGGCCATCGCCTCGGAGAGCTTGCGATTAATGGTCTCAGAGGTAAGGCGCAGGGCCTCAGCCGATTCGGTCATCTGTTCGCTGATGTGAGCCTGACTGGTTCGCACACTGTCAGCCAGATCAGTGGTCAGAGAAGAGATCTGCCGCTCCAGCGACGGCAAGCCCTCATTGGCTTGGTTCGCCACCTTCGCCAGCTGCTCCAGGTATTTGTCCATTCCTTCTGCTTGGGTTTGCAAGACGTCTAACATCTGCCCCAATGAGCTGGACACCTTGGTGAACACCTCCGAGTGGCGGACCATTTTTTCATAGGCTGAACTGGCTTTATCGAGCAGATCTCCATTCGAGCGCTGGGTCGCCAGCAGCTCCTCCAGTTCTTTCTTATAGGTTTCCTGCCATATCAACATTCGCCCAACCGCGTGGTTAAGCTCTTTAAAATTATCACCGTACTGGGCGTTGATTTGGCCATTAAAGTCCTGCATAACCCTCTCAATGGCGACAATCAATGCCTTGGTGTTGGCGGCCACCATCTTGTCCTGATGAACTTCTAGGCTGAGCTTTATCTCATCAAACTTGTCGTTATTTTGCCTCTGCATACTATCGAGCGCCGCGCGCAAGCCACCCGCTTCAGGTTTCGTCAGCGAATCGCGAATATCACCAAGAATATTGGCCAGATCGGTCACCGTTGCGGCGCGATACTGCTCCTCAACCTGCCTCTGTTTTAACACCGCCGTTAAGTGGCGAAACTTCACCAAGAGCGCACCAAACAAGCCAGCAATCGAGGTCCAAAAAGCCGTTTTAAGGCCGTCAATCAAGCCGGGGACACTCGCCTGGATATCACCTGTATCAAAATACGAAAGGCCTAGTGCAACGCCAAGAAACGTGCCGAAGATACCCGTTGAGGTCAAGATCGTCGGCGAATGGGTCGCGCTGTTACTGTTGTAACCGGGCCCTGCAAACCAAACAGTCATGATGATGATCAGTGCTATAAGCACCAATGCCAGCGGGGATAACCCCGAAATGAGTTCCATAAGCCGAACTACCCCCCTAGGTAATGAACCGATACAGACTCATTTGAGTGTAGCTTAGGGATCTAAAACCTCTACTTTTTATTACTTTCTACAAAATAGCCGACCATCGGCTCCCGCCCCTAAAACTACCGTGCAAACGGATTCCCCATCTATCACGCTGCATGTCAGGAACAGGTTTGCTATCATGTGGCCCCTCTATAGATGCTGGTAGTTCTAGGAAACTTCATGCTTGACCCAAATGCCCTGTCCCAACTGAATCAACTCAAAGCTGGCATACGTGCCGATAAAGACATTCAACAGGGCACCGTACGCGGTACCCAGAGCCGTTTTGGCTTTGTTGTGCTCGATGATGGGCGAGAGGCGTTTTTACCCCCTGATGCCATGTCGCGAGTATTCCCTGGCGATCGTGTTGAGGCCAGCCTGACACAAAACGAGAACAATAAAGATAAGTGGGATGCCGAGTTAGAAACCCTGATCGACAGCCCATTAAAGACGGTCTTTGGCCGCTACCTGATCCGCGGCAAAGGCTTTTTTGTCGCCACCGATATGCCGCAACTCAACCGCTGGCTGTTTATCCCCCCAAAAGCCCGAAGTAAAGCCGAGGAAGGGGATTTCCTCGAGTGTCAAGTTACCCGCCACCCTTTTGAGGATGGCAAGGCACAGGTGAAAATTGTCGACATACTCGGCAAGGACACGGACGTAGGCATTGAACACAAGGTCACGCAACGTAAACACCAGCTTCCCAATAGTTGGAGCCCAGCGGCCAGTAAACAGCTCGACCTGATTGAAGCCAAAGCCATTGGCACCGCAGAACGTGAAGACCTAACCGCCCTACCGCTGGTGACCATCGACTCGGCCAGTACCCAAGACATGGACGATGCGGTATACGCCGAAGCCAACGGGCAGGGCTGGAGCCTGAGTGTCGCCATTGCCGACCCCAGCAGCGACATTGAGCCAGGCTCCCCCCTTGACCAAGCTGCTCTAGAGCGGGCTAACACCACCTATCTAGCCGGTGGCCCTGTCACTATGCTTCCCGAAGCGCTCGCCCATGGCCGCTATTCCTTGGTGGCCGGTGAGACTCGCCAAGCACTGGTCTGCCAAATGCAGGTAACGAGTGAAGGGCAAATCAACGACTACCGTTTTTGCGAAGCGCTGATCACATCGCGTCACAAGCTCAGCTATGAGCAGGTCGCCGATCTACTCGAAAACGATAACAATACAGCCGTTCCAGAAGATGCCCTCGAGCACCTAAAAGCCCTAGACGCTTGTGCCAGCGCCCTCAACGCCTACCGCGGTGAACACATGCTGCTGATGGACGACCGTGACGACTTCGAGCTGCAACTCAATGAGCAGATGCGCATTCAAAGTATCACTCGTCAGCAACGCAATCGCGCGCAACAACTGGTCGAAGAATCGATGCTGGCCACCAACCGCAGCGCGGGCGATTTTTTCGCCCAACACGCCAGCAGCAACAACCTAGAGCAGTGTTTGGGCATATTTTCATCCCATGCTGGCTTTCGCGCCGAGCGCACTGAAGCCATCAAACAGCTGCTGGGCAAAGATCTGCCCGCCCTCGCTGAACTGGAAATAGAGACACTCGAAGGCTATCGCGGCCTGATCCAAAGCCTGCAGCAGGACGACAGTGACGTCGCCCAAAACCAACTCGCCGCTTGCCGACTGATGTTACAAGCCGGAAAACTAACCCATGAAGCCAAGCCACACATGGGCCTCGGCATGCAGTTTTATGCCACCGTCACCTCGCCTATCCGTCGCTACAACGATCTGTTTAACCACCGAGCGATCAAAGCGATTCTGGCCGGTAAACCGCTCACCGGCCTGCAAGATGCAGAGCTCGCAGGACTGCAAGAACGTGTCGGTCGTACACGCCGCGCCGCACGAGATCTAGATCAGTGGCTCACCTGTTTATACATGCAAGAACAAGAACTACAGGATAAGCTCGCCGGCAAACCACAACCCTTAGCGGCGACCGTCTCCCGCGTCACCTCCGGTGGTATCGCCATCACTTTGATCGATAACGGTGTCACGGGTTTCATTCGCTTAAACAGCAAAGAGTACAAGTTCGACGCCGAGCGCATGACCCTTACCAGCGAAACCCAAACACTTAAGCTGAAGCAACAGGTAACCGTCGTACTCGACGGCAGTAATCTAGACAAAAAGCAGGTTAACTTTAAGCAGCAACTCAGCGCCGCTTAACTCTGATAGCGTTTAGATTCACCCATAAAAAAACCGGCTTAGGCCGGTTTTTTTATGTCGATCGCTAAGGCTTATCCAAGTATCACTTGGGTTTAATAAACCAGTAATAATAGAGTGTCGTGAATGGTGCCAAAATAAAAGAGCCAAAGAACCAACCCCAGTGACGCGCCCGTGCCATATCAAGCAAAGCCGCTCCTATTTGCATCAGCATGGCCAACAAACCTAACAGCCAAAAAAGCGATAGGCTCACCCCCACGCGAGAGCGTCCGATGTCCGCCAGCTCAGGCAGCCAGCCGACGACTGAGGCCACGCTGACAAAAACCACAGAGAGGAGGAACACCAGCGTTAACCAACAACATACTCTCAGTAACATCGCCTCGCCTACCTCAACAACTCAGGTTCGTAGCGTATCGAAATCAATACGCGCTAGACAATCAGAGCAATTACCACATTAAATC
>Ga0209292_1002418_pt1 | contig 21485 bp, 20 predicted proteins | sample GOMGulsemesocosm_2_FD_184634 | JGI IMG/M metagenome (GOLD analysis project Ga0209292, IMG submission 184634) | Methane-oxidizing microbial communities from mesocosms in the Gulf of Mexico - GOM9C Gulf of Mexico (SPAdes) (version 2) | ecosystem: Environmental > Aquatic > Marine > Cold seeps... | reverse complement strand
CTAGACCCATAGAAACAGTTGGGAATTGCCAGAAGTCCTTCATTAAGTGAGGATGAGGATAAGATGATAAACCTTCGCCATCACATTCTTGACGGAAATTATCCATTTGAGATTCAGTTAAACGCCCTTCCATAAAAGCACGAGCATAAATACCTGGAGCAATGTGACCTTGTGAAAAAATGAAATCTCCACCGTCCTTTTCAGAAGCTGCTCTAAAGAAGTGATTAAAACCAACATCATATAACATCGCAGACGATGCAAAACTACCAATATGGCCACCAAGCTCTAAATCTTTTTTAGATGCACGAAGAACTAACACTAAAGCATTCCAACGAATTGCCGCACGAATACGTGCTTCAATAGTTTGGTCGCCCGGCATATTTGGCTCTTGCCCAGGAGGAATAGTATTTACGTAGGCTGTTTTTGCTTCGAAAGGTAAATGTGTGCCACTTCGACGAGCGCGGTCAATAAGTTTTTCTAAGATGAAGTGTGCGCGATCAGGACCTTCATTTTCCAAAATAGAATCCATAGATTCCAACCATTCTTGGGTTTCCAATGAATCTAAATCAATCTTCGGGAGCTCAGACATAATTACTTAGTCTCCAATAGTTAGTAAGTGTAATAGCCATTACTACTCAATATACAACTTTCAATATGTTTCAAAGCTACATCTACTGGTCACTCATTATTGTAATAGAATAACTATTGCAATAATGAGTGCCTTGTATTCGCAATTTTGAACTCACATTAAATTTCCGTATATAGAGTTATGACGGCGATAAAGTTAAATTTGTGTGCTTAAAGATAGTCAATGTTCATACAATTACCTGTATTAACTATATTCAAGCGGTTATATATCAATCTTTTTCTGTTTAATATTCACTGCGTTGCATTCTGCGCATTGATCTTTCCATGCGACTGTTTTCTTGTGTCATTTTTAGCAGTATTTCTTCAATAAAAGCGAGATGACGATGACTTGCCCCCCAAGCTTTTTGTGGTTGCCCACTAATAATCGCATCTAATAATCGTTTTCTAAATTCCGCCATTTGCGCAAATATATCGGGGCGCTTAGCTAAAACAGTTAAGTTTTGCTCTATATTATCAATCAACAAGCTCGACATACTACGTGCTAAATGCAATGTAACTGCATTGTGAGATGCTGCACAAATGGCGAGGTAAAAATCAAAAATGGCTTCAGCTTCTAAACGTAAATTATTCTCTAATTGGGCTGTTCCAATGTTTTCATGTTTCTTTTGTATTTCTGCAAAATCAGCTTCAGTACCACGCATAGCAGCATAGTACGACGACATTCCCTCAATACCATGACGAAACTCTAATAAATCAAATTGTGATTCATTACTTTGCGACATCAGCTCAAATAATGGGTCAGATAACCCCGACAATATTTTATCGCTAACAAAGGTGCCACCACCTTGTCGACGGTTGACTAATCCTTTAGCTTCGAGCTTTTGAATAGCTTCACGCAATGAAGGACGAGAAACATCAAATTGTTTTGCTAACTCTCGTTCTGGAGGTAGTTTTTCTCCAGCTTGCAAGCTACCTTCAAGTATTAAGGTTTCTAATTGACGTAAAATTACATCTGATAACTTCGCTTGCTTAACGGGTTTTTGTATACCTGACAATGTCATAAATAAATTTAGGCCCATAAATTATTGGCACATTGCCAATTAATTTGCTTAAAAACAATAAATATCATCAAGCAAATAACAACAAAACAAATAGGTAAATTGGTATTACCAATTGAAAAAGTGGTGTAAAAATACCAAAAAAACGAAATTTTGTAAAGAGAAGATAATTGAGATTGGCTTATTTGCCAAGCTTTATTTTAGAGCTTGAACTTAAAACGAGCGTTTAAATAACAGTAGTGACTCCACAATTATGCAGCGAGGAAAGTTAATATATCGCGAGGGGAATTGAAGAATAAAAAGGCGGCAGGGCCGCCTGTAAATTAGCACGTAATAAAGAGTTAATTGGGTGATAGAGTTAACTAGCTCAAGATCCCTGTAAGTATTAATATCGAAATTACAGCTAAGCACAATAGTAAGGTTCTTTTAGCTAATCTAACCAATAAACAAGGCTCTGCAGTACAATCGTCAGGGTCTGTCATGAAATCCTCAGATTTTTGGGCCACTGCAACCAATAATTGATTTGGTTGTTTATTTACATCAAATAAATTTTCTAACCATAACGGCATTGCTTTTGAAAAGTGTCCTACTAACATATAGCCAAAAGCGACAATGCGTACGGGTAACCAATCAACCCAAAATAAAATATCTTGCAATAAAGGTTTATCATCATTTAATGGTTTTTCTATTTTATCTGGGTCTTCATCTACCGCTACGTCTTCATTCTCCAGCTTAACCGGAGCTTCGTTCATCGTTACCAGTAAACGATAAAATAACGCACCTGCGGCACCAAAAACCACGAAAAAGATCATTATAGCTATGAAATACCGATAGTTTAGCCATACCAATAATTGACCAAAAGTCATTGGAGAACTGCTGGTATCTTGCTGTAATTGACTATGCTGCAATTCACAAGTTGTTGGTTCACCACGAAAAGCAGACATCAAATAATCTTTATAACATTGCCGGGTTTTTACACAGCCAAAACAAACAATCAGAATCAATGTTGAAAAAATTAAATAAAACAAGCCGTCATCGACCAACTCTAAAACAAAATGGCAGGTAATAACGGGAATAGCGATAAAAATGAATTGAAGTACAATGGATTCTTTAGCAGAGTTCATCAATTTTGATTTTTTGAATAAACTCACATAAGCATGAAAATAAGTTTTAAATTGCCATGCTGATGAAGATAAATAGCGCTCGGCGGCTAAAGCAATAAGTAAACTAATAAGGCTCATGAATATTTCCTAATGTGATAAACGATTTATTTATGATTATATACTCGTTGTTATTGAAGTAACACATTAACAATACTTTAAACAATCGGTAAAGTACTGCCAATTAAATGCTTTACCCGGATCTGTTTTTCTTTCAGGGGCAATATCACTATGTCCTGTTATGTTATTTTTGATCTCTGGGTAGTGCTTTTTCAACGCATTAGTTAGCTGGGCTAAGGCATGATATTGCTCTGTAGTGTACGCAATATCATCAGTGCCCTCCAACTCAATACCAATAGAAAAATCATTGCAATTTTCTTGTCCTTGATATGATGAAATACCTGCATGCCAGGCTTTATCATTAAAGGAAACATATTGAATGATTTTACCTACCCTAGTGATTAAACAATGAGCTGAGACTCTTAGCTCAGCAATCTCTTCAAAATAAGGATGGGCTTTTGCATCTAATTTCCCTAAGAAAAAATCGGTAATGTAGCCACCACCAAATTGCGCAGGCGGTAAAGATATATTATGAACAACCACTAAATGAACAACTTGTTTTACATCACGTGAACTAAAATGAGGCGATTTTTGCTGTTCTTCATTAGCAAGCCAACCATCGAATATTTTTATTGGATGATTTTGTAAGATAGGCAATTTGTTTTTAAAGTCTTTCGTCATACAATAGTTTTAATATTAAATTTTCAGGAGTTATGAATAGAGTATGACTGAATTTGATCCGACAAACAAAATGGCAAAAGTTTTTATTTGGTTAGCATGGTTTTTCGCCTTAGCTCTATTGGTGTTTTTCTTTCAAGATGTATTAGATAAGCAATGGAACCCCAATGAAGATCCTCAAATTAGCTTAAATAGCCAAGGAAAAGCAGAAGTAATATTACAGCAAAACCGCCAAGGGCATTATGTTGCGCAAGGTGCTATTAACGAAACTCCAGTAATATTTTTACTCGATACTGGCGCGACTCAAGTATCCATTCCTGCTCATATTGCAGAGGAATTACAACTTAAAAGTTATGCTTCGTCACAAGTAAATACGGCAAATGGTCGAACGACGGTTTATCAAACTAAGTTAGAGCAACTGAGCATAGGTAATATTTTTTTATATGATGTTGCAGCTCATATCAATCCAAGTATGCAATCAAATGAAATTCTATTGGGCATGAGTGCCCTAAAAAGGGTAGAATTCAGCCAAGTGGGTAAGCAACTTATTTTACGCGAGCAGTAGATAGCTAACTCAATTATTATTTATATTAAAATTCAAAAAAAGAGATCAAAATTCAATGCTTTCTGTGCAACTACAACACGACATTCAAAAGACAGTAACTTGGGCATTATGCGAAGACCTAGGCGTTGATAACGCTGACGATTTAAAAACCAGCCAAGATATAACGGCTGAATTAATTCCTGCCGAAAACATCGCGGTTGCCAATATAATTACCCGTGAAGATTGTATTATTTGTGGCGTGGCTTGGGTTAATGAAGTTTTTGCTCAACTCGATGCTATTTATAATTCTCAAACGAAAATCACTTGGTTTGTCAATGATGGCGAAAGTGTTAAAGCAAATACTACTTTGTTTGAATTATCAGGTAATGCAAGAATATTGCTTACCGGTGAACGTAGTGCTCTTAATTTTTTGCAGGCTCTTTCAGGAACGGCAACATTAACCAGCACCTATGTTAAAGAGTTATCTGAAAGTAATACTAAATTACTTGATACTCGTAAAACGATGCCGGGATTACGCAGCGCTCAAAAGTATGCGGTTGAGTGTGGTGGCGGAGTAAATCATCGCATTGGTTTGTTTGATGCTTTTTTAATTAAAGAAAATCACATCGCCGCTTGTGGTGGTATTGAAAAAGCAATTCAGACAGCAAGAAAAAATCATCCTAGTAAAACGGTTGAAGTTGAAGTAGAAAGTTTGATTGAGCTTAATCAAGCACTTAAAGCGGGCAGCGATATCATTATGCTTGATAACTTTAGTCATGAAATGATTGAACAAGCAGTTATCACTACAGCTGAGATTTCAAAAGGAAAAACCAAACTGGAAGTGTCTGGCAACATGACCATAGCTACATTAAAAAGTTACGCCAAAGCGGGTGTAGATTTTATTTCAGTCGGCGCGTTGACCAAACATGTTAAAGCTATAGATTTATCCATGCGGTTTGCTTAATAAGTTTCCAAGGTGTATTTAAAATATCATTGATTACAGTTAAAAAGTTGTTATTTATTAACTACTTTTTAACTAAATCAATGAAAAATGCAAAAAAATCAAAAAAAAGTGTCACAAAATTTTACATTTCCTAATTTATGTCGCAATATAAAATCAGCCCCCGTAATTATGTATGGATATACCTATTATGAAAAACGTAAAATCTTTAAACCGTCAATCTTTAAACAAAGCAAAGGGTTTTACCCTTATTGAATTAATGATCGTTGTTGCGATTATTGGTATTTTAGCAGCTGTAGCTTTACCTCAATATCAAAGCTACACCCAAAAAGCTAAGTATACTGAAGTTGTATTAGCTAGCTCTTCTTATAAAACGGCTCTAGAAGTTTGTGCTCAAGTAGAAGGTACATTGCTTATAGCAACTTGTGGGCATAGCTTAGGCGGCGTTCCAGCAGCAGCTGGAGCATCTGGCATAATAACTTCTGTTACTATTACTGCAGGTGCGGCTGATGCAACTAATGCAGTTGTTACTGTTGTGCCAGTAGCTGGTGGTGGTATTTTAGCGACTGATACCTACGTATTAACAGGTACACTTGCTAGCGGTAAAGTTACATGGACTGATAACTGTACAACTCTTTGTTAATGTCATCTGAATGATATTAACAATTAAAAAGCTCCGATAGTCGGAGCTTTTTTTATACCTAAATCCCCCCACCAAATTTCACTTTATCTAGACTTTAGCAACTCTTCTTTATGACTAAACTTAAAAATGCGTTAAGCTATACTAATAGTGAACATTACTAATAATTACATTGCATTACCCGACAGCTAAAAGGTATCCATGAAAGGTCATCACCAACAATCGAGTGTTTTATCCGCACTAACAAAAAATGATATTGTATCAGTTGATATGGTTGACAGTATCAGTGCAGATTTTATTCGACAATCTAAACCTTTTATTCGTTTTCTAATTGAAGATAAAAGTATTAATGCTGATAGTATTGCAACGATACTTTCTCGAAGTTTTGGTTACCCGCTAATTGATCTTAACGCTTTTGACAGTGCTATGCTGCCTGATGGTATCCGTAACGAAAAACTTATTCGTAAACATAATGCCCTGCCTCTATTTTTACGCGGTAAAGTCTTGTTTGTTGCAATGTCAGATCCAACCAATTTAGATGCTTTAGAAGAAATTCAATTTAATACCGGGTTCCCTACCGAATTAGTACTTACCAATGATGAAAGTTTACTTAGTTTTATTGATAAAATTCTTGAAGAAGAAAGTGACGCGTTAGATATCAGTGACATTGATGCCGAAGAGCTTTCAGGTATCGACGTTCAAGAAGAGCGTAAAGAAGATGATGAAGCAACCGGTGATAAAGAAGATGCCCCTATTGTTGTTTACATTAATAAAATTTTACTCGATGCAATTAGAAAAGGCGCTTCCGATTTACATTTTGAGCCTTATGAAAAGTCATACCGTATTCGTTTTCGTGTAGATGGTATTTTAACTGAAATGGCGAAACCACCTGTTTCATTGTCGTCTAGGATGGCGGCTCGTCTAAAAGTAATGTCTAAACTCGATATTGCTGAACGACGAGTTCCGCAAGATGGCCGGATAAAATTAGCATTATCTAAGAAAAAGTCTATCGACTTTCGTGTGTCGACTCTACCTACCATGTGGGGTGAGAAGATAGTAATGCGTATTCTCGACTCTTCTAGCGCTATGTTAGGTATTGAAATGTTGGGTTATGAACCAGATCAAAAACAGATTTATATGGAAGCCTTAGAACAACCACAAGGCATGATATTAGTTACTGGACCAACAGGGTCAGGTAAAACGGTTTCACTTTATACTGGGCTAAACATTCTTAATACAGCAGAGCGTAATATTTCGACTGCTGAAGATCCGGTAGAAATAAATTTAGAGGGTATCAACCAAGTTCAAATTAATAATCGTGCAGGATTAACATTCCCTAATGCACTGCGTTCTTTTTTACGTCAAGATCCAGATATTGTTATGGTTGGTGAAATACGAGATCTTGAAACAGCAGAAATTGCGATAAAAGCAGCACAAACAGGTCATTTAGTTTTATCAACATTACATACTAATTCTGCAGCTGAAACGCTTACCCGATTATTAAATATGGGAGTACCTTCATATAATGTCGCGAGCTCGGTTAGCATAATTATTGCTCAGCGACTTGCCAGGCGTTTATGCAACCGATGTAAAGCTGAAGACAAAGTTCCACAAACCGAGCTTGAAAAGCAAGGCTTTACGCCAAAACAAATAACAGACATAAAGTTATACAAGCCTGTTGGTTGTGATCAATGTACCGGAGGTTATAAAGGTCGTGTCGGTGTCTATGAAGTGATAAAAATCAGCCCTAAAATGTCTTCTATTATCATGGAAGGTGGCAACTCTCTTGATATTGCACAGCAGTGTCAGGCGGAAGGCTATAACAACTTACGCCAATCGGGCTTAGAAAAAGCAAGTCAGGGAGTTACGAGCTTAGCAGAAATAAACAGAGTTACGACAGCGTAAAACCTATGCATTAATCCCCTCTCATAAGTGTTGTGTACCTTAAGTCACATGAAAACTAATCAAGGGGCAGTTCACTTATTTCTGTTGTAATCGTAATACTTTGTTCAATGAAAGAAGAAGCTTGATTGAGCAATAGCAATTTAATAGAAATAAAGCTAATTCGGCCTCGAAGTATTATATTCGGTGAAAACGAGCAATAACTTCGTAAATTGCTGCCACTACTTTTTTAATAGATGTTTACTAGTATTAATATTATAAATTAAGTCTAACTTTCAAGGGCAAGGTGATAAATGGCGGTATCAAGTACTCAAAAAAGAAACATCCCCCAAGCTAAAGCTCCTGATATTTTTATTTGGAGTGGCGTTAACCGTAAAGGAAAGAAAATATCTGGTGAGCTTTCAGCAACCAATATGCTTGAATTAAAGGCTCAATTACGTAAACAAGGGATCACTCCAGGGAAAGTAAAGAAAAAACCTAAATCGCTGTTTGGATCCAACGACAAAAAAATTATCCCTGCTGATATAGCGATTGTTACCCGTCAAATTGCTACTATGTTAGGTGCGGGTGTGCCTTTAGTTCAAACGGTCGAAATGATTGGCAAAGGCCATAATAACGGCAACATGCAGAAATTACTGGGTGATATTAGCAATAAGCTTCAGTCGGGTATTCCGCTATCTGATTGTTTACGAGACCATCCAAGGTATTTCGATGACCTTTATTGTGATTTAGTTAGCTCTGGAGAGCAATCTGGGGCACTAGAAACTATCTATGATCGTATCGCAACCTACAAAGAAAAAGCCGAAGCATTAAAATCAAAAATTAAAAAAGCGATGACATACCCTATTTCTGTATTAGTTATCGCTTTAATCGTCACTTCAATTTTGCTTATTTTCGTTGTCCCAGTATTTCAAGAGATATTCGCTAGTTTTGGCGCTGAATTACCGGCATTTACTGTGATGGTCATCGGCATTTCGGAATTTATGCAAGCCTATTGGTATCTTGGTTTAGCCGGAATGATAGCCTTTGGATATTTTTTCAAAAAGGCCCATTTAAATAGTCAAAAATTTCGCGATAGCGTTGATCAAAAAATACTTAAAATTCCAGTTATAGGCGACTTACTTGAAAAAGCAGCCGTAGCACGTTATGCCAGAACGCTTTCTACCACTTTTGCTGCAGGTGTGCCATTACCTGATGCTTTAGAGTCAGCCGCAGGTGCATCAGGCAACGCCGTATTTCGTGATGCTATCCTAGATATTAGAGCTGAAGTATCCTCAGGTATGCAAATGAATTTAGCTATGCGTAATTGTAATATATTTCCAGATATGGTCGTACAAATGGTTGCTATTGGTGAAGAGTCTGGTGCAGTTGATGATATGCTAGCAAAGGTGGCCACAATTTACGAGCAACAAGTTGATGACGCAGTTGACTCACTAACCAGCTTATTAGAGCCAATGATAATGGCCGTATTAGGTGTGGTTATTGGTGGATTGATCATCGCAATGTATTTACCTATTTTTCAAATCGGTCAAATCGTATAATTTACGGCGTACTAAATTTAAAAAGTACTTCAACAACAATAATAATAAAGGTTTTATCTTGACAGAATTTATTTATTTACTGGAAAACAATTCACTCTTCTTTTACGGTTTTGTTTTTACGTTATCTTTAATGATTGGCAGTTTTTTGAATGTTGTTATCTTTCGTTTCCCTAAAATGATGGAGCAAGATTGGTATCAAGAGTGTCGTGAATTTTTAGCAGATGAACTAAAAGATTTACCCCAAAAAAATGTCAGCCCTTTAACTTTATCCACGCCCGATTCAACTTGTCCCCACTGTCAGCATAAAATTCGTTTTTATGAAAATATCCCAGTAGTAAGTTGGTTAGCGCTTAAGGGGAAATGCAGCCAGTGTAAAAAATCTATTTCATCACGTTATCCATTAGTTGAGATTAGTACGGCATTACTCAGTTTACTTGTTGCTCAACATTTTGGTGTTTCTTCCCTTACTTGTTATGCATTAATACTAACTTGGGGCTTAGTTGCATTAACCATGATCGACTTTGATCATATGTTGCTACCAGACCAAATCGTTTTACCTTTATTATGGCTAGGTTTATTAGTCAATTTAGATAATAGCATTGTGCCACTTGAAGATGCTGTAATTGGCGCAATTGCAGGCTACGGCAGTTTATATGTCGTTTTTTGGCTGTTTAAGTTAGTAACAGGTAAAGAAGGAATGGGCTTTGGTGATTTTAAGTTATTTGCCCTATTTGGCGCATGGATAGGCTGGCAATTATTGCCACTGTTAATCTTAATGGCTTCTGTTGTCGGTGCATTCATTGGCATTAGCTTAATGCTGTTTAAAAATATTAAGAAAGGTCAAGCCATTCCCTTTGGCCCTTATTTAGCCATTTCAGGTTGGATCACTCTATTATGGGGTGAACAAATTTGGACTTGGTATTTACTGCAAATAATGTAAAAACTATCACTATGAATCAACCAAATAAAATTGTCATCGGCTTAACCGGCGGCATAGGAAGCGGTAAATCTACAGTTACAGATATGTTTGCAGGATTAGGTATAGATATCGTTGATGCAGATATTGTCGCTCGAATGGTCGTTGCACCAAAAAGTGATGCATTAAGACAAATATCACAACATTTCGGTACGCATTTTATTCAGCCTGATGGCCATCTCAACCGAGCATTGCTACGTAGCCAAGTATTTAGTAACGAACATGATAAAACGTGGTTAAATAATTTATTACACCCACTCATTCGTCAGCGTATGCTCACGGAGATAGCACAAAGTACTTCTAGTTATTGTCTGTTTGTTGCGCCACTGCTTATAGAAAATAACCTACAGGGCATTGTTAACCGAGTTATCGTTATTGACATTAGCGAAGCAGAACAAATTGAACGTACTGTCTTACGAGATCCTAGTTCAAGAGACGAAGTGGAACGTATTATTGCTAGTCAAATATCTCGAAAAGAACGTTTACTTCATGCTGATGACATTATTGATAATAGTAAAACAGATTTAACTGAAGTTAATAAACAAGTCATAAAACTCGATCAAAGTTACCGAAAATTAGCAACGTAATAATATAAATGTCCTAAAAACATGCTTTTTGGTAAAAAGATTCGCCATTTTGTGCTCGTGTAGTTAGTATATAAAAATTACTCTTTTAATTTCATTGATAACTGTTAATTAATGACAAAAATTTTATACGAGCATCCCCTCAATGAGAGGATACGCAACTATCTAAAACTTGAGCATCTATTTGCTCAAGCACACGATTGCTTGCAACGTAAAATTTCAGTTAGTCACCAAGTATTTTTTAATGCTCTGTTTGCTATTATCGATACTTTAGAAAGGAATGATGTTCGTGGTGATTTGATAAAGGATCTCGAAAAGCTAGAGCAGAACTTAGTCGTTTGGTCACAAGCTCCCGGAATTGATGCCAGTGTTTTAGAAGATAATTTACAGCAAACAGTTGGTCTTATTTGCCAATTAAAAGTAAACACACCTGTTTGGACACAGTTAAAGAGTGATAAGTTTCTGTCGACTTTAAAACAACGTTTTGCCATGCAAGGTGGAAGTTCCAGCTTTGATTTACCGCAATTACATTTTTGGCTCAATCAAGATAGCGAATTACTTGCCGCTGATGTTCAGCGTTGGTTAGCCTTATTAGAACAAATTCAAAGTGCATTATATATAGTTCTAAAATTTATCCGCCAGCGGGCAAGTTTTGACACAATAGAAACAGAAAGTGGCTTTTATCAAGACTCGGGTGAAGGTATATTATTATTACGAATACGGGTTGCAAAAGACTTACCTTACTATCCAAGTGTCAGTGGTAATCGATTTAGATACTCTATTCGCTTTATGTCCCCTTGTGAAAAGAGCGGCCGCCAATACTCCAACCAAGCAACCTCTTTTGAGCTAGCACGCTGTTAGTATTATTCCCTTTTATTTTGTATAATCCTTCCATCAAAAATATTATCAGTAAGTTTAGTTATGACCTTAAAAGTTTCCTGCCCTACATGTAAAAAAGACGTTCTTTGGCAGTATGAAAGTCAATTTCGCCCTTTTTGTAGTAAACGTTGTCAGTTAATTGATATTGGAGAATGGGCTGATGAAGGGCACAAAATTAGTCAGCCACTACAGGGTGATGTTCAACTTACTGAGGAAATGCTTGATGCTCTTGAAGGTGAATTTTTACAAAATAATAAGTTTTTTGTAGAGCCTGAATAATTATTGATTACTTTTCTTCTAGTTTATCAATAATTGCTTTATTCGCATCAGGAAAATCTAACTCTTTTAACTGAGCTAATGAAAACCAATTCGATTGCTGTCCTTCTTGGGCGATAGGCTCTTGTTGAAAATTTTCAACTAAATATACCTCTAGCAATACTTTCTTGTCACCATAATCATGGCTTATTTCAATCAATGGCTGGCAAGATAGAACATCTATCGCAATCTCTTCTTTTAGTTCTCTGTACAGCGCCTGAGCGACTGTTTCATCACTTTCTACCTTGCCACCAGGAAATTCCCACTTCCCGCCTTGATGTGCGTTTACAAGACGCTTAGTTAAAAAATATTGCTGCTCGCGACGGATAACACCAACAGCGACATGTACTACTTTAGTCATTATCAAATCCTTTCTATATTTCATTTTATAAAAAAATAAACGCCAGTCTAAGACTGGCGTTTATTGATATTATTAAACAGGTTAGATAAAAGCTATAAGCTAGCTTAACTTACCATGACATTGTTTATACTTTTTACCTGAACCACAAGGACAAGGTTCATTTCGACCTACACGTGGTTGTTCAGTTTGCTCAGGTGTTCCAGCAGCCGATTCATGCTTATATTCTTTTGGTACACTTTCAGCTTTACGATGCTGCTCTTCAACAGCTTCAACGTCAGATTCAGCACGAATTTGTACCTTACTTAAAATACTAATAACGTCATATTTCAAGCTTTCTAATAATTCGCCAAACAATTCAAAAGATTCACGCTTAAATTCTTGTTTTGGATTTTTCTGTGCATAACCACGTAGATGGATACCTTGACGCAAGTGATCCATTGCTGCTAAATGCTCTTTCCAGTGTGAATCTAAGCTTTGCAACATTACCGCTTTTTCAAATTGACGTAGTACATCTTCTCCAACTTGCTCTTCTTTCTCAGCGTAAGCACTTTCAACGGTCGCTAATATTTTTTCACGCAAGGTTTCTTCGTGTAACTTACTATCTTCTTTCAACCACTGAGCTAGAGGTAATTCTAGAGTTAATTCACCTTTAAGTCGCTCTTCTAGTCCAGGAATATCCCACATTTCTTCAAGCGATTCTTGAGGAATATGCTGATTGATAAGACCGGTAACAACATCTGTACGGATATTTTTAATAACTTCTGCAATATCAGCTTCATCCATCAACTCATTACGTTGTTCGTAGATAACTTGACGTTGGTCATTAGAAACATCGTCAAATTCTAATAATTGCTTACGAATATCAAAGTTACGGCCTTCAACTTTACGTTGCGCATTTTCAATGCTACGTGTTACCCATGGATGTTCAATGGCTTCACCATGCTCCATGCCTAATTTACGCATCATGCCTGAAATACGTTCTGATGCAAAAATACGCATCAAGCCATCTTCCATTGATAAATAAAAGCGTGTTGAACCTGCATCACCTTGACGCCCAGAACGACCACGTAATTGGTTATCAATTCGACGTGACTCATGGCGCTCGGTTGCAACAATATGCAGACCACCTAATTCAAGTACTTTATCGTGCTGTATTTTCCACTCTTCTTTCGCTTTCGCGATATTTTCTTCAGTAGGATTTTTTAATTTAGCTGTTATAGCATCAAAATTACCGCCTAATACGATATCGGTTCCACGACCGGCCATATTCGTCGCAATAGTAACAGCACCAACTTTACCTGCATCTGCTACAATTTCAGCCTCTTGTTGATGAAATTTAGCATTCAGTACTTTATGTTTTATTTTTGCTTTCTTTAAAAAGTCAGATAAAAATTCAGATGTTTCAATGCTAATAGTACCAACAAGTACTGGCTGTCCGCGCTCAACACAATCTTTAATATCGGCAAGGATTGCTTCAAACTTTTCTTCACCAGTTAGGTAAATTAAATCTGGCATATCTTTACGGATCATAGGTTGATTCGTTGGGATAACTACAGTTTCTAAACCATAAATATGATTAAACTCAAATGCTTCAGTATCAGCAGTACCTGTCATTCCTGATAATTTTTCGTAAATACGGAAAAAGTTTTGGAACGTTATTGATGCTAATGTTTGATTTTCATTTTGAATTTTCACACCTTCTTTCGCTTCAACAGCTTGATGTAAACCTTCAGACCATCGTCGACCTTCCATTGTACGGCCGGTATGTTCATCGACAATAACAATTTCTTCATCTTTAACGATATAGTCAACATCTTTTTGGAAGAGTTTATGTGCGCGCAAAGCCGCCATAACATGATGAAGTAGGGTTATATTTGATGCTGAAAATAATGAATCGCCATCTTGAATGAGGCCTTTTTCATTCATTATTTCTTCAATACGCACTTGTCCAAGTTCGGTTAAATAGATTTGCTTAGACTTTTCATCAATGGTGAAATCACCAGTACTTTCTTCGCCTTCTTTATCTTCTTCAGCTTGTCGTTCTAATGTTGGAACAACTAGATTGATTTGGCGATATAGTTCAGAACTGTCTTCTGCTTGACCTGAAATAATCAATGGCGTTCTAGCTTCATCAATTAAAATAGAGTCAACTTCATCTATTACAGCAAAATTCAAAGGTTTTTGTGTGCGCTCTTCTGGTGAAAACGCCATATTGTCACGTAAATAGTCAAAACCAAATTCGTTGTTTGTACCGTAAGTCACATCAGCATTGTAAGCTGCTTGCTTTTCTTCTGGTGATAAACCGGCAATATTACAACCAACAGTCATCCCCAAAAATTCAAATAATGGGCGACTCCAATCGGCATCACGAGTTGCAAGGTAGTCATTCACGGTAATTACGTGCACACCTTTGCCTGTTAAACCATTTAGATATGATGGTAACGTTGCGGTTAACGTTTTACCTTCACCGGTACGCATCTCAGCAATTTTTCCGTCATTTAAGACCATACCACCGATCATTTGCACGTCGAAATGGCGCATACCAAATACACGTTTACTGGCTTCACGTACTACTGCGAAGGCCTCAGGCAAGATACTTGTTAAGGATTCCTCTTTGGCTAAACGCTCTTTAAATTCTGCGGTTTTTGCTTGTAGTTCTTCGTCAGAAAGAGCTTCAATCACAGGCTCCAAGGCATTTATCTTTAAAACTTCTTTATTCATTTGCTTTAATAATCGTTCATTACGACTACCAAACATTGATCTCATTAACTTTACAAACATCTTGTTAAACCACATTGCTGTTAGAAGAAACTCTTCCGCTGAAAATAACGTGACTAAAAATCAGTCACAAAAATTGTTTTTATTTTGCTTTTCTATATACGAACTTAATTGGATCTATTTGTGCATTATTTCGTAAAATTTCATAGTGAACATGAGGTCCAGTCGAACGACCAGTACTGCCCATTCGTGCAATAATTTGCCCTTTACTAACCACTTCCCCTACTTTTACTAATAATTTTTTATTGTGACCATAACGGGTTTTTAAGCCTTTACCGTGATTAATCTCGATAAGTTGCCCATAACCATAACGATCACTTGCCCAAGTAACAACACCTGAGGCGGTTGAAACAATAGCAGCATCTTCTTTGCCGGCAAAGTCTAAACCTTTATGTACTGCTGGTTTACCACTAAAAGGATCTTTACGCACACCGAAGTATGAAGAAAGCCATCCTTTAGTAATTGGTCGTCCAGACAAATAACTCGTATTTTCTATATGGTGACCTAAAGTTACAGATTCAAGAGTTACTAACTGATTTTCTTCATGACGTAAGCTTTCTTCTAAAATAGAAATTTCAATTAGCATTTCTGCAAGTGATTTTTTATCAGTTGTTTGGCCTTGCAACATTGGACCACCAGCAGGTGGTAATTGTTGAAAGTTAAATTCATTTTCAGGAATGGAAGCTTCATTAGCTAGACGATCTCCTAAAGCATTCAAGCGTAAAACTTGGCTTTGCAGCTCAGCTAATTTCATCGTGAGTGCTGTTAATTGCTGTTCACTCATTTTATCAGTATCAGCATTGATATCTGTTGATGCTGTTAATGCATAGGGTACCGTTTTAGGGATTTCGTCAGCAGAGAAGACTAAATGCATAACAAAGCCAGAAATGAGTGCAAAAAACAGGATCGCAGATAACCAATGCAACTTATTTAGTGTCATTGAAAATCTAACGTTTTTTCCACGGTACAGTAGTGTTAAACTCATAATTAATTAAATCATATTTCCATAAAGAGTGGCCAATGGCACGGAAAACGAGAAAGCCTGAAGATATGTCAGTTCTCTTTCAGTCATCGAGAGGCACTTTGGCACAAATAGCAGCAAAAACCAACTCTTTAACAGTATTGGCTGACATTGTACGACAAACATGCCCTGACCTGCCAGCAGATGTCTGGCATATTGCTAATTTTAAGCAAAAATCTCTTGTTATTGAAGTTACCTCAGCTGTTTGGAGCCAGCGATTACAGTTTGAGCGCATGAATATTTGCCGTGAACTGGCACGGGTAACTGACAATGAATTTGACCAAATAGAGATTAAAGTATCACCTTATAGAAATAAGGTAAGTTATCAGGAAACTGAGCCTGTTGCTGAACCACTACAAATTACAGATAAAACAGCCCAGCAGTTACTTGCTGTAGCCAAGAATGCCCCTGACAGTTTACGTAAAAAATTAGAAAAATTAGCCAAACACGCAAATAAAAATTAGTTATCTCTGTTACAACTTCGTGGTTTCACTTTAAGTCTCTATTTCTTCCCATGCTATAGTTTCACTGTTTTTCGGTACAAAAAAACCAGTCATTTGACTGGTTTTAAATTAATTTAAGGTTTTAATACTATAAACTAAAACGCTGCCGTAGCAATTTCCTGATATTGAATGGGCGATGGTGTTTCATCTTCGTAAGTTACCCATTCCCAGCTTGCTTGCTGTTTAAATACTTCTCTTAATAATAAGTTATTTAGACCATGCCCTGATTTAAAAGCATTTAACTCACCTAAGATACTATGACCACACATATATAAATCGCCAATGGCGTCTAATATTTTATGTTTTACAAACTCATCATCGTAGCGAAGTTCATCTTTATTAAGCATGCGGTATTCATCAAGTACGATTGCGTTTTCTAAACTGCCACCTAATGCTAGATTGTGCGAGCGGAGAAACTCGATATCACGCATAAAGCCAAAAGTACGAGCACGGCTAATCTCTTTTATAAAAGAGCAACTTGATAAGTCCATAGACATAGTTTGACAAGTTTTTGATATCACAGGATGTTCAAACTCAATGGAGAAGTTAATTTTAAAACCGTTATGTGGTTTTAACTCTGCCCATTTGTCACCCTCTTCAACACGTATAGTTTTTTTAATACGAATAAAGCGCTTTGCTACAGCTGATGTTTTGATACCTACCGATTGTATTAAATAAACAAACGGTAAAGCACTACCATCCATAATTGGAATCTCAGGAGAGTCAATTTCAACAATTAAGTTGTCAATTCCTAAGCCTGCAGTTGCAGATAACAAGTGTTCGACGGTGGAAATCTTAACACCTTGTTCATTCACTAAACACGTACATAAGGTTGTTTCGCCAACAGCTTCTGGTGTTGCTGGAATATCAACAACAGGATCTAAGTCTGTTCGACGAAATACAATACCGGTGTTTGCAGGGGCTGGACGGAGAGTCAATTGCACCTTTTCACCTTTATGTAACCCAACACCAACGGCGGTTACACTTTCTTTTAATGTACGTTGTTTAATCATAAATGCCTTATTAAGCTTTTATCTACTTTAAATACACCGTCGAAATTTGACGGGCGCATAATATAGCAAAAAAACTTAACAAAATCAAAATATCAGCTTTTAGCTACGTTTTATTAAAAACAGAACTGTTCAACCAGTACTCTTTTAATAACAAGTTAGTTTGAATAACAATAGACCCGAAAGTTCAACATTATCATTCAATTACTGTCTAATTATTTCTACTAATCAGCTTGCTTACGTAAAAATGCTGGGATATCTAAATAATTTTCAATATCTGCCGCAGTTTGTACTTGTGCATTACTATCTTGCATTGTAATCGGCGCTGAACTTATTTCTGCTTGTGGTGTAGCAGTAAATTCTTGACCTACCGCTATAGGTTCAATTACAGGTGTTGGATTTACTAAGGTAATATCAGGCTTACGTTCTGCACCAATACCTGTAGCAACAACCGTTACTCGTAATTCATTGCTCATTTCAGGGTCAATAACAGCACCAACAACAACTGTTGCATTTTCAGATGCGAATGCTTTAACCGCATTACCAACCGTTTCAAATTCATCAATGCTAATATCCATACCAGCCGTAATATTTACTAAGATACCGCGAGCACCTGCTAAATCAACATCTTCAAGCAATGGGCTTGAAATAGCAGCCTCGGCAGCTTCTTCGGCTCTATCTTCACCTGATGCGATACCAGATCCCATCATAGCAGTACCCATTTCTGACATTACCGTACGAACATCAGCAAAATCGACGTTAATTAAACCTGGGCGAGTGATTAGTTCAGCAATACCTTGAACAGCACCTAATAAAACATTATTTGCGGCTTTAAACGCATCTAGTAATGAGGTACCTGGGCCTAAAACTTTTAATAGTTTTTCATTTGGAATAGTGATCAAGGAGTCAACACTTTTTGATAAGAATTCTATTCCTTGATCCGCATAGTTCATACGTTTTTTCCCTTCAAATGGGAAAGGTTTAGTTACTACAGCTACGGTTAAAATCCCCATCTCACGAGCAACATCTGCAACAACTGGAGCGGCTCCAGTACCAGTGCCACCACCCATTCCTGCAGCAATGAAAACCATATCAGCACCTTGCAAAGTTTCTTTGATCGTTTCACGGTCTTCTTCGGCACTACGACGACCTATTTCAGGGTTTGCACCAGCTCCTAAGCCTTTAGTTACATCAGATCCTAACTGTAAGGTTACGTTAGCAGCAGAATTACGTAGTGCTTGTGAGTCAGTATTAGCGGTAATAAATTCAACACCTTCGATGGTTTGACAAACCATATGCTCAACTGCGTTTCCGCCGCCGCCGCCAACACCAATAACTTTGATAATTGCTTCTTCGTTGTGATCTTCCATTAATTCAAACATTTGTATACTCTCCGATTTTTATTATGTTTTGTTCCACCAAAACGATTACTTTCTATCTGAAAAATTTGCTGCAGCAAATTCTTCTATTTATTTCTTGTTTCTTGTTTCTTATTTCAAATTTTACTTATATGAGTTACTTAAAACTCACCTTTAAACCAAGCTAATAAACGCGAAGTAATATTTCCAATGCCTTCGCTTTTTTTGCTTTCAATGCTTTGCTGTTCGTTGGCTTGCATGCCGTAATGTAATAAACCAACAACCGTTGCATAGGTTGAGTCATCCACATACTCTTTTAAGCCGCTAACATCTTTAGGTTTCGCTACGCGTACCGGCATTTGGAAAACTTCTTCGGCAAACTCAACAACGCCTTCCATTTTCGCAGTTCCGCCAGTTAATACATAACCTGCAGCAATTTGATCTGCTAACCCTGCTTCTCGTAATTCTTCTTGAATAAGTTCAAAAAGTTCGTGATAGCGAGGTTCAACTACTTCAGCTAGCGTATGGCGTGACATCGAGCGGGCAGGACGACCACCAACGCTCGGTACTTCAATATTTTCTTCCATACTAACCATCTGGCGAAGCGCACAGGCGTATTGCACTTTAATATCTTCGGCATGACTTAGCGGTGTTCTGAATATTTTAGCGATATCACTCGTTACTTGATTACCAGCAACAGGAATAACAGCTGTATGGCGTAAAGCGCCACCAGTAAATACCGCGATATCCATGGTGCCTGCACCAATATCAACCACACATATTCCAAGCTCTTTTTCATCATCAGTTAAAGTGGCGTAACTCGATGCCAGCGCAGAGAAAATAAGTTGATCAGCTTTGACATCACAACGCTCTACACATTTAACAATATTTTTTGCCATATCATTGGCGCAAGTTACGATATGTACTTTTGCTTCCATACGCACACCCGACATACCAATAGGGCTTTTTATGCCATCTTGACAGTCAATACTAAACTCTTGAGGCAAAACATGCAGCATGCGACGTTCTGCCGAAATAGGCACTGAGCGAGCGGTATGAATAACATTATCAACATCTTCTTGAATAACTTCTTTATCGTTAACCGGCACCATACCGTTTTCATTTTGACAACTAATATGTTTGCCTGAAATACCTAAATACACTGAGCTAATCTGGCAATCAGCCATCAATTCAGCTTCGTTAATAGCACGTTGGATAGACTGAATAACTAAATTCAAATCGTTAACACCACCTTTATCCATACCGCGGGCTTGTTGATTACCAACACCAACGATACTTAACTTATTGTCAGGTGTTATTTCACCTACAGCGACCGATATTTTCGACGTTCCTATGTCTAAGCCTACTACGAGGTTTCTTTCATTTACTTTTGACATTTGTATTAAGCTCTTTGTTTTTTCTCTGTGGCTTTCCAGCCGACAGCGAGTCCAGTATCGTAGCGTAAATCAACATAATCGATTTGTTGATTTTCTTTTTTTGCTTTTATTATTTGTGGATAAACGTCCATAAAACGCTGTACCCGTTCAATTTTGTTTTCTCGGCCTATATTCAACATTACGCCGTCATTTAAGGTTAACTGCCATGAATGACGCTCTGACAGCACCAATTCATCTATTGACAAGTTGCTGAAACTCAATAATTTACTGAGATCAATAAAGTTATCAAGGGCAATATTTTCGCTACCTTCGGGTCCAAAAAATGCCGGTAATTCATGCGTTAACCTTTTGGTATTAGCCTGAAACGCCATGCCATATTGGTTAATCAAAAAGTCACCATTCCATAACGCAATAGGTGTTTGATCAACAACATAAATTTTCAGTTCATCAGGCCATTTCTTTCGTACAGAAACTGAGTATACCCAAGGTAATTCTGCGACCTTTGCTTGAACGTCATTCACATCAACGTTAAAAAAATTGCCTAAATTAATCTCATCAATCGCTGATTCAATATCTTCTCTAATAGTGAATGGCATTTCACCACCAATTACGATGGAGGTAACAGGGCTCGACTCTTGTGATGACATTCTCTCATTCAAAAACCAGCTAAATGAAGATATAGCAATAATCACCAATACAAAAAATGACACACCTAGCCAAAACGACCAATGCATCTTTTTTGATTGCTCTGCTATATTTTCATTTTCTAGCAGTTGTGATTCGTTAATACTCATTATTTTATAATTATGTCTCTGCGCTTATTTCAATAATTCGGGTTACTAGTTCACTAAACGATAAACCGTGTACTTTCGCTGATTTGGGTACAAGTGATGTTTCGGTCATACCTGGTACTGTATTTACTTCGAGCAATTGCCAGTTATTATCATTATCTCTCATCATATCGACACGTCCCCAACCTTTTGCACCGGTTGCTTTAAACGCTTTAAGTGCTAATGATTTCAGTGATACTTCATCTTGATCAGGTAAACCTGACGGGCAATGATACTGTGTAGTCGTTGACTGGTACTTAGCTTCATAGTCATAAAATTCACGTGGTGTTTCCATGTGAATAACGGGTAATGCTTCATCACCTAAAATTGCCACAGTGTAT
>Ga0209292_1002417_pt1 | contig 21488 bp, 37 predicted proteins | sample GOMGulsemesocosm_2_FD_184634 | JGI IMG/M metagenome (GOLD analysis project Ga0209292, IMG submission 184634) | Methane-oxidizing microbial communities from mesocosms in the Gulf of Mexico - GOM9C Gulf of Mexico (SPAdes) (version 2) | ecosystem: Environmental > Aquatic > Marine > Cold seeps... | reverse complement strand
TCCAACATGATGAAAATTAAGGGTTTGCACGACTCAACTCCTTTAATAAAGACCGGATAAATAAACGTAGATGTAAGTTAGAAAACTAAAACCGGTAGTTAATACCCGTATTAAACCCTTTAATATCGATATGTTCACCCAAATTCAAAATTTCATAGCCTGCTTTGATGCCTAATCCATTTTTAAATTGGTACTGCCATCCAAAAGAATAACTAAAGTCATTGCCACTCTTATTGTATACAACAGCACGGTCGTCAACTATATCGTAATCATATTGATGTGCGTTCACTTTCAAATACAAAGAGTTTTGTTCTGAAATCGGATAATTTATAGCAGCAGAAATCATAAATGCACGGTAGTCTATTTTTGAATCAGTAAAAATATCTATAATTATTCCCTTAGCATTACTACTGTCTCCTTTTAAATAACTTAAGCCAACAGAAAAATAGTCCGCCACTTTGTATTCATATGAAGAAGCATAATGTGACGTTATCAAATCATTTAAATCAGATACCTTCTCATCAGAACCATTATTTATTCGAGAATAGCTGTATTCAACACCGATTGAATGCAGGTTTTCTTCGGCCAGTGCTATGGTATTTATAAAAAAACTTAAAACAATTATTCTTAACATTCTTTATCCCTAAAGTTTGATGTAATTACCTATATTGGTATGCAATATAATAAGTTATAACAATACACAAAGTAAAAGGACAACTAGAATTATTCTTTATGAATTTGATGCTTTTACGAAATTTTAGCCAATAAGTGAACGACTAGCATTGGTGTTAACTCATCAATAAGTTGAATAACCTTAACACGAGAGTGATTAAGTAAAACCCAGCCATCGGTGCCCATAAGTTCAATGGTATCGATATCCAAATTTAAATTATCGTTACACCACGAACCTCTAAGCCGAAATATTCCTAAAGGTGTATTAATACGGCTGATATTAAATATTTTCACAACGCCTCCAACAATAAAACTAATCAGCAAGCAATAACAAAATAGTTTGCACGTTAATGGTATGGATAGCCGTAATATATTTTTAAATAATTTAGCTACCTGATGATGCTGCTGTCGATGCGGCAATAGTTGATGCTGCAACAGCTTGTTGAGTAGCAACTTGACTTGATATCACAGCAGCATTTTGGTGTTCACTTGCAATAATACAAGTACTATAACCAAACCCTTTCAAAGGGTTTTCCCAAACTATAGAGCCATCAGATGCATTTAAAGAAAACAAATGGCCACCTGAATAAGCAAATACATTACCACTTTCGTAGTAAACGTTTGTTATACTGGAGCTTTTAAGTTTTGTCTTCCAGAGCTGTTCACCGCTTTTCTTACTTAAACAAACAACGTGATTACTAATACCTAAAAATAACTTTTCCATGAAACTCTCCTTGAACAAATTTTTATTTAACGCCTAATTAAGAGGCAATAAATGAGTTGGCTGATGACAACACCGAAGCAGTAAAAGCCAACTGTCGTTTTATATTAATGAAAAAACGTTTATAACATCATTGCAAAATTTCTCTCTGCAATACGGCTACCATATTTCCTGTTTTCGCAGACCAAATTCCTTGCGCTAAATCAGGCGTAAGGATTTGAACCAAGAGCCACCCCTCTTTACCTTCCTGATTAAATATCTCGGCCAAATCAGGCAGTTTCTGCTTTTTAATTCCAGTAAGAAAACCCTCGTTGCTTTTAATATCTAACGTTTTATATTCGTATTGTTTCATTTTATTTAATTCCTTGTATTCTAGTTCCAAGGTATCTACATCTAATGCTGATGCTAAAGCTTTTCTAGACTGCAACGAAGCTGAGGCCTCTTTCTCAATACGTTGTATAGTCCTTAGGTTAAGACCAGAGGCAATTGCCAACTCATCTTGTGACCATAACTTTTTAATTCTCAATTCTAGAATTAATTCTGCATTTATTTTCATACATACCTATACTCATTTTTTGGAGACAAATGAATTCTCCTTGATGTACTTGGAATAGTTTACGAATATTTTACGAAAACAATACGTATACTTTACGACAGTTTTACGACATTAGGCAATAAGTATATTCTATAGCCCGATAGCTCCAATATTAAAGGAGAATAAATTGAACAAAGGACTTAACTAAATTAAATATTTATAATCAATGAATATATGTAAAGTTTACGAATTGATATTATTGCTTAAGTTTTTGTGATCTGTTGAATAAATTGTTATGTTTTCTTACAGCTAGACATGTCTTTTGAAAGTTCAGTGATAAACTCGCCGTTCTTTCCTAAATACCGATATACCATTACTACCTTTAAATCGATAAAGCTGGCTAAATCTTTATTTGCACATAGCGTTCCTATTACACTTTCTTTAATGATTGAGTCGAGCAGTTTTACATCGAGTTGCTCAGCGGCATAATTAACCATTGTATTGTTATAAATAATGATATTACCAACAGTAGCAGCAGAATCTAATCGAGTTTCTTCATCTAAAGTCCACGGTACTTTAACGTTTACTGCGTTAACTGCTTGGTTAAGTTGTTTAGATAATGATCTTTCCTCATCTGTCTGGGATGAATGACTCACAAAAGAAGCGGTAAGCATCATAAAGCCAGTAAATATTGTTTTAATATTCATTTTAATTTTACTCCTGTAATGTATAAAACTGAGAAAAGGTGAATTTGTTTAGTGATAATGAAACACGAAGTGATAAAGCCAACTTTTCTTCGTTTAAGTTGCGTAATATAAGTTTACTTAGCAAAATTGATTATTTCATTTAATTGCCCTTTTTCAATATCTTGGATATATAAAGCTATGGGTCCATTTTGTTTTGTTGAGTAAATAACGACCTGTGACTCAGTAATTTGAATGCCATTGTCGCCAGATTTAATGTAAACACCGCCGGGATACCGTCCAGAAGTAGCATACCAACCAGTTTTATTTTCAAGTAGCCATGTGTCGAGAAGAACATATATGTCATCTTTCTTAGTTATATGAATTTGACGAGGGTTGTCTTTGCTAAAAACCATTTGAACCTCTGGTTCTAATCGAATATCTATTGATTTACTACAACCAAATAAACTTATAACTAACAATAGAACTATAATTTTTTTCATTTATATACTCAATACGCCTAATTATACAGCGAGAAACAGTTGGTTAAAAATACACATACAAAGCTAGCCCACTATCTACTGCAATATGTTTTGTGGTTAAATTAATTAAAGTGCTTGTCTCATTTTACGACCACCGACCGGGACTAAACCATTCATTTGGTAAAAACGTAATGTTTTCTCAAATTCAGGCAGTGGCGGTGTGCATAATTCAATGCAAGACCAATTTTGTTGCTTTCCATAGATTTTTACTTGTTCAATTAACATAGAGCCGACACCAGAAGCTCTATATTTGGGCGACACGTAGAATTCTTGTATTAATCCAATTTTACCTCCAACATATAACGCATATGTTTCTGTAAAAGTGACTGCCGCAATTGGAATGTTTTCACATTCTGCGATGATTGATGAATAGTGACCATCACGAATTAAATTATAGCAACGTTGAGTGGTATCATTGAGATCTAGATCAAAATAGCTTTCATTTGTTAACACGCAAATTTCCCTGGTTAGCTCAACAACCATGGATGCTATGATTTCAGAATCTTTAAGTGTCGCTTCTCTAAAGTTAATTTTCATTTTAAATCTTATTGTTATAGCCCAAACTGAAGGAACTTTATATTGATTAACATCTTAAACCTACACTATAAAATAGTCTAAGTTTACGTGTTTTATAGATTTTATTTTACCCAAGTGCCAATAACTTTTATTTCATCTTCTTGGTTTTGGAGGTACAGCATTTGTAATAAGTCTTCTTTGACATTGTTGTTCTTCATTTTCCAAAGTACAAGTACACAGTCACTTTTTCTCAAAACGCTAAGGAACTCTCGTTCTACAGAAAAACTTGTCGGAAACTCTGTACTAGACCATTGCTTTTCAATGATTTCTCTATGAGGATCTGTTTTCATTGACTCTGGTAAATGTTTTGTAAACAACAGCCAATTTTTTTCACTGGTTGCTTGAATAATATTATCCAAAATAGGATTAGCAATTTCTACTATTTTTTCATCTGATAGCGTTAAAAGGTTCATCGCAAGTTCCTTATTTATAACCTGCCCCAAAGCGGAGAATTGTTGGTTAAATTGTAGTTCAATTGGTAACGACCCACTATATTAATTCTTTAGATTGTATTTTCAGCCAATCCTTGATTAATTTTATATTGCATATAAATCACATGAAAAATTGAAGTAATAAATGGGTTCAACCAAAGTTTGTCACCCTGGCGAGATCCTACAATTAAATTAATGCGGTTACGCACCATAATTATCCAGGTTACGTCTAAAACACTAGAGAAAATATGAATGCCAATTGAACGCGTTAATATATCTGTGTCATGAAAATTAGCGAATGCATAAATTAAGCTACTTAATGAAAGAATGAAAAATAAAATGGTGATCAAGATGAAAACTTGAGAAACTTTAAGTTCAGTCTGCTTATTAATTTGGCTTGAAAAGCGATAAAGCATATAGATTAAATATGCTCCTATCGTGATGATACAAAGCACTAACGTCTTTAAAACTGAATCAACTTCAAATATACCCGCAAGTCTCTCTTTCATCTAATTTCCTAAAATATCGATATACCCGTTTTTTATCAAGTATTGTGAATAACCAATCAGTTCGAGGTTACATTCGACCATAAACTAGGGCTTGGCAACTATTTGATTTTGATTGCTATATACCCCTACCGACTTGATGAACTGACACTAAATTGTTCTACACTTCCCGCAATAAAACAAACGCCTACATAAAACCAAACAGTGCTCGCGATGACTTGCCAAAGATCTAATCCTGTAGAAGTTACAAAAGTTGGAATGGCAATTAGTCCGCGAACAGTACACAGTATGGCAATGGTGATTAAAGCGGTTTTTATTAAAGGTGTTTTGCGTATCAAACCTACCGCTGAGCATGCAAAAATAGTACACGCAAACATTAAGCTTGCGACTATTAACGTCCCAATTGGTGCAAGAAGAGTTCCTTGTTGTGATGAGTCTATAATAAACTGAGGTGCTCGAGCAAATGCGAACCAACTTGGCCCACCAAAAATACAAAGTATATGCCAAATTGCTGAAGCAAAAGCAATAATACCTCCACTGATTAATAATTTTGATTTAATGCTATAACTCAATGTGATCCCCGTTTATTACATATAATAAATACCTATTTAGTGCCTTATTATACGGTAAACCTATAATCTATTTTAGTCATCCACTTTGCTATCAAGGGAAAGTGCATTCAACAATTCGCGATACTTCTAACGATTTAACAGAGTATTTATCAACAAGAAACTTAATAATGAGTGATTGTTAATTATTTTGGTCTACTGGTTTTGCCAAGAACACAAATGGAATGGCTAGCGGCCCAACAAGTAATGCGGCTAATACCCAATATATTACTTTAGCTTTACGATATTTTGCTATTACATAGCAAAATATAATACTGACTAAATTTACAATGATTAAAATTGCCATTTGCACTCCATTGGTTTATTTATTGAGAGTCTTCAAAAGTAAATACGTATCTTAATACATGTTATGGGTGGATCTAACATTTTGTATTTATGTTTTTACCATATACAAACAATTTTCCAATGGAATTTTATCGGGGTAATTGCTCGTAGAAAAACCGAATTTTTTATAAGCTTTTATTGCACTATCATTATGCTGTAAAACAAATAATGAGCATTCAGTAAGTGCTAATTCATTGCGCCCTAATTTACAAATTTTGTTAATAAGCTCTGAAACAACCCCTTGACCACGAAAATTTGGATTTACAATTAGCCGACCTAAATGACATTTTCCGAGTCTTTGGTAATATTGTCCAAACGCTAAAAATTCAGATTCATTATTGACAAGTGAGAACGACTTCAAAGTATTTAGTTTTAGATCATCGACAAAGGAAGATAAAGTAAATGGATACCTAAAATTAGGGCCAGACCAATCGATTAGATCTTGTTCACATGAAAACCAGTTCATCATTTCATTTAAATGATTCTTTGTAGGGTTAATTAATTTCATATTCACCTTTAATTAAAATAATGAGCTAGGCTTGCATGTTTAGTTTGTAGACTAGGTCAATATTCATGGCTTATTACACTCAGTAAACTGCCCATATATAAGCAATTATAAACGCAATAGAAAATGATATTAACGTTGATTTTATATTCAGACATGAAAATTTATGCCTGAACACACTTATAAAGGTTGGCGTTGCATCCACTTGAATTGTTTTATTTACCATTATATCGGGAACCAGTATGTCATAAGCTGAACAAATTGACTTTGCTGACTCTTGAGATGCGATGCCAGATTTTTCTATTCGTTGAATTGTTCTCAAACTTATCCCTGAAACTTCTGCTAAATAAGATTGACTCCATGCTTTTGAAGCTCTTAATTTCTTTAACTTTTCTACGTCTACCTGCATTTCCATAATGACTTCCTTTTAGATAAAGTTCTTAGTCATTATCGTAAGAAAACCCCTTAATTGATACGTCATCTATGTGACATTCAGCGGCATTCATCTGCCACCGTCATACAAAGCGAACTTATTAACCATTACATTACAAAGTTCTTTTTTGTTACTATTGAAGAACAGTCACAACTGCATGTTTAGAAACCAATCAAATTGATCGCTAGTTAGCCTATTCAATCGACATAGCTATTTTTTCAATACCATGAGATGGAGTCCATCTTTTAAATTCAACAAAACCATGTTTTTTGTATAAATTTATTGCAGGAGCGTTAACAACCGCAGTTTCGACGGTGGCACTTGAAAACCTGATAACTTCTAACACATAGCTTATCAATTTATTGGCGATACCTTTTCTAAAGTAACAGGGGTCTACCGTTAAACTATCAATATGTAACTGTTTTTCATCTATAGTAATCTCTATAACCGCTGCAAGACATTCGCCTTGGGTAAAACCATAAAATTGTGTTGTTGATTTTTCGATATTCTCAGCACTTCGTAAGAGTGGCGGGAAATCTAGAGTGCCAATAAGTTGAGCTTCAACGCTATACGAATTTTGAAAAATAGTGTAAATCTGTTTTGCAATATTTACATTTGAATTATCAAGTTTTGTTATCATGCTTCGCCTATTATCAAATTTTTCATTGCCATCAATCCCTGGTAAGAAACAATATGTATTTGTCTCGACTAAGTTGCCTAAGAATTAAAATGCCCAAAGATGATTAATTTTAGTGTGATTAGTTATTTATTAAATGGCTACAGATATAAAATGTAAACGTACAATGAAGAAAAAAGAATGTACATTTTTGTACATACAATAGTCTGAGCACATTATTTATGGGCTTTTCTGTAAACCTTTAACTCAGTGAGAAGCCAATCTTGACTTTTCATTGTTGATTCATTATTACAATGAATTTTGTAAAACTTTCCAGACATTTTACTTTTAGTTGCAGAATACTTGATGAAGTCTTCCGTCGATTCAATGTCATCAATGTAATACGCGTATTTTTTGTTTATATGTTCAACCGCTTCTCTACCATTATGCATAGTACCGTTGCGTTCATACTTACAGTCTGTTGATGCAACAAAACTTAAAAGATGATTAATCTCATCTTGAGTCGAAGCAAAAACATTTAAAGACAATGCAGATAACAAAACAATTATGGCTTTATTCAGATTCACTTTAGAAACTCCAGTAATGCTAATTCTTTGTTTAGCGGGTAAAATCATGCTGATTTATACAAGGCGAACGTTACCTTAACAAGTACCGCTTTAAGGTAACCTTAACTTATTGTGTCGGTGCATGGAATTAACATTCCGATATTTAAGTAAAGTTCTGGAGTTAACCAAGTCATTTAGTCAAGTAATCAAATTTACTCTGTACCATTGATTACTTGGTTAAATGATTAGTCCTGACAACGTGCATCTATAAGTGTAATCTTAGAAATAAGCACGCTATTAGGCGCAACTTTTCCTGGCGAGCCTTTACTGCCATATGCTAAATCAGCAGGTATATAAAGCAACCTGGTTTCACCCACTTTCATCATTGGTATACCTTCACGCCAACCTTTAATCATTTCTGATAACTGAACTTCACTTGGTTTACCACGCTGGTAACTACTGTCGATGATTTGTTTCGACTTAGCTGACAACATTTTGTAATGCACTGTCACTTTATAATCAGGATCAGGTTTACATCCAGCACTTTGCTCTAAAACCTTGTACTGCAGGCCAGAATTAGTGCCAACCACGCCCTCTCGTTTAAGGTTATTGCTTAACCAGAGTGCGTTGATTCTTTCTTGGCTATATCCCCTTTCGGAGTTATTTGAACTGGCGCAACCAAACATCAAGGAACAAACAAAACAGACAGATAAAGTGCGTATTAACATTTTTTACTCTCAACTAATAATTAGGGTGTTTATGATTTAAGGAATTAAGGAATTAATCGTGGTTTTAGCATAAATTATTTTTTCAAGTCGCTATGGCTAAAAGAATAACTGATTTTATAGCTAATAGCCTTTCTTATTCATATTTATAAATTTCAGTAGGGTGTGTGCCTCGTTATCTTAATTTATTCATGCCTTAAAAGGTCATACATGAGCACTTCCAACTTATCTTGATATACCTTCTCTACATGTAATTTAACGCTTCAATAATAGATTCAATTTAGAGGGCAAAATGTGAAGCGAAAGCTAGCCAAGAAGAAAAAATAGTACTTGAATAACTTGTTAGCTGCTTTTGATCTCAGTCTCCACGATAATAATTTCTGACTTTCCGATATTTTTAACGTTATGAGTTGTTGAAGGCAAGAATAAGGTTTGGCCATCTGATACCTTTAAAATTTTTGTTTTTTGCATCTTGTCTTTTGGGACTAATTTTAATGTTCCACCTTTAACAAAATATACAACTCTGTTCGGGTGAATATGAGTATGCATCCCTGACTCTGTACCTACAGGATATGTTAAACGAACAACTTCAACGTCAGAGTTTTCCAACAAAACTTCTCTTTTTCCTCCTTTATCATTCGCTAAACTCATGGAAGAAAAAACAAGCAAAAATACAGGTATAGATATAAATTTCATACGACCTCTACATAAAAGGAACTCTAGTTAATAAAGCAGCTAAGCCACATAAAGAGGCTTAGCTGCTGGTTAATAGCAACAAAGTGGCTATTTATATTGCCTTACCAAACGTGATTTTTGTCACCAAATCTCACTATCCAGCCGGTAATATATGCTCCTAGAAACATAATTGCTGCCACGGTAGGATCTTGTAAAATAATCCAGGATACAAAACCAGTAAACAGTATAACTAACTCGACCATAACAACAGTTCGCTTTTTGTAAATGCCGAACATGTTAGCTCTAAACCACCAAGGTAAATCTTTCCAATTTTCCGTTTTTTTATCTATCACAGTAATTTCCTCTGTTAATTTTGAAATATCTACTTCAAATACAGAGGCAAGGCTTTGCAATGTTTCGAGACTCGCTTTTTTCCCACTCTCGACCCGCTGAATAGTCCTAACGTTTAAGCCACAACATTCAGCTAATTGCTCCTGAGTCCAGCGATTTCTATCTCTTAATTTTTTAACAATCATATTCTCTCCTTATGCCTCTGCAAGGAAACTATCGCAATTTAATAGCATTGTCGGCCACGACTTTACCCCGACAATTGGTCGACAGATAGTATTTTGGCAATAAAATGAGCCATTCTAGTTGTTTGTTAGGCTTTTTTATTTACAACTGTCTTTAAAACAAAAAAGGTAATAATTAGATATAAAATCGTAGCAATGTGCTTGAAGACTACCTTAATTGGAGCTTCAGCTTGATATGCAAGAAAACCATCGGTTATTGGCATAACCGTAGCAAATAAAGCACACCACATTATAATTGAATAGTGTCGAGCATATAAAAGGAAACTAAAGGTTAGCGTTATAAACAGAGTTCTAGAACCATATATATTTACCCAATCTGAATCCAAATTAGAGAATAACTCCGTTCCCCTAACATTTGAGAATGATACGGGATCAATGTATGCAAACAAACCATAAAAGCCCTGCAGCACAGTCATCAGCAAAACGAGAGTAATACCTAAAATTTCTAACTTTGTTTTCTTGTTATCCATATACTATCCATGTGTACCTGATTTAGTGAAAAGCCTAACGCAACAATAAGTGGTAAATGATAACTGGCTAAAATGCTTGAAGCAAGAACAACAACCAGCAGAAATTTGTCAATTTGAACACCTTATTAGCTAGAATGGCTACCCTATTATATATCGTTGTAATACTTCGAACTTATCTCGAAACAAAACGTTGTATATAGCTTTAACGCTGGATAATTTGAATAAGCTACATAAAGGTCTGCCAGCGAATACAAATTGAAAACCATAAACTCTCTTAATTTAATGCCTAGAACAGTCGTTTTAACGATAATAATTCAAGTGTATTATTTTCATAGATAAATTCGTTTAACATAGAATTTGAATAAACATCTAAAAGCTGACAGTGAACATCTTTTTGAATATTCACGCAACCTTATTGGTAACGCGTAACCGCCAGCAACCTAATAAGAAACTTTTGATAGTTGGCTATGTGAAGCGTGAAACGGCACCTAACCCGCGTTAAAAGCCCCGATTGATTGACGTGTTATATTTGATTTTCCACTTTAGCGTGTTTATTAAAGTGATCAACAGAAAAACTAAACAGCACTTTAATCATAAAGAACATACTAACCATTAAAAACCATATAGGAAGAGACAAAAATATTAATAATAATACCCCGTAACACATTAAGTTTGCAGCAATGAAATTCTGAATAGGATTTCCTTTTAATGCATTAACGACAAATGCCGAAGCTATAGTATATCCCCATACAATCAAAGCAGTATCAATGGGCTGAGATAACAACCATGCGATAGCTAAAATATGAATATGGATGGAAATGAAAACAATACGATTTTTAGGTCTTTTTGAATAAAACTCATTGGTACCGTAACTGAAGTTAGCAATGCATCCAGCAAGGACATCAACGATTAATATATAAGCGGCAACTGTTTGCCAACTACTCGATTCAATACCAGCAACAGAATAGATGACACAGCTACCAAGTAAAGCAAAAATAACAATGCAAGAAACTTCTACTATTGATTGTTTCTCACCAAGTACTTCAAAAAGAAATTCGGGGGTTTTAAAATATTTCAACACTTAAATAGTATCTCCAAGTTAAATACAACAACAATTAATTACCACCTAAATTGCTATGAAATATAACGCCCTATTAAGCAGTTGTTAATTATTGGCTAAAATATGTGTAGAGCGGAATCGAGCCAACGGGTAACAGTTAAGCTTGAATAGCTTGTTAGCTATACATTATTTAAACACATTATTTAGCTAAAACTAAAACACTCGTTTGCCAGATATTGCGATATACATAGCAACAAAACCAAGCAATGAATAAATCCATTCAAAATAGTCAATTCCTTGGTAATCACCATTCAATGTCATTACACCAACCATATATGCTAAGAATAATGAAGGAATAGCAAAAACAGCTAATAGAAGTCGAATATTCAATGGTAATTTGGTACTTTTATTTTTAGCATTCATTGTTCGAGTGTCCTTTTAAAAATTGGCTGATGCCACAAATTATGCGCAGTTTAGCGTGTGTTCTATTACAGAGGAAATGTTGTTGGTTATAATGTGAGCCAAGCGCAACCAGCCAACGGTTATTTGTCCTGCTTCAATGACTTGTTTCTTTGATGCTCACATATATTCTCTCTTTAGAGGTCCCGGCCAGCCTCAAACTGCGCCACACCCTCTAATGGTTTTAACCAAGAAAGCCTAGTGCGTACGAATATTTCCACATCTACGTTCACAGAAGAAGGATTATCCAATGTCATTGCATTGATTTCGGCTTCATCAGGAGAGTCGATCCCCTCCCATTTTAAATAGGTTCCGCATTTATGACAGAAAACACGATTCGCCGTTTGACTAAAAGATATTAAGCCAGTAGGTTTTGTAAGCCATTTAAATTGCTTGTTCGGGACCATGGTAAATACAGAAAAAGGTGCCCCAAGATGCTTTTGACAATCGATACAATGGCAATTTAAAGTATTAGCCTCTGTCAAATCTATTTCATATCGTGCAAAACCACAACGGCAACCACCTTGTTGAACATTACTCATACTTAGACCTAATTAGAACGATAAGAAGCTAGAAAACTACTCGACTTAAACTTGCAATTTACACTCTGTAAAAAGGCCTGCTTGAATAGCTTGTTATGTTGACGTTTAAAACAAAACTAAGCCATCATACGGTTTTAACTTTAAAGATTCCAGTCGTTTAGCTAGGCTACCTACATGCAACTCAAGTTTATGGCCATTAGGATCTAAAAAGTATAGAGACTCACCTTCACTTTCATTTAACTTCCACTCTTTTATACCATTATTAATAATTTGAGATTTCACACGCTCGAAGTTTGAAGTTGAAACATCGAAGGCCAAATGACTATAATCATTATTTGGTATAACGGTGTCGCATGAAAGACAAAACCAAATTTCGTTAAGAGTTAAGTACGCACCATTAATCCACTTAGCATGTGGGGTCATCCCAAGTAAATTGATGTAAAAATCGAATGACTCATCTAAATCATTCACAGCAATTGTTATGTGATTAATGCCTTGAAGCACAAATTGTCCTTAGTAAACATAACGCCCCATTAAGGTTAAAAAAATAGTTAGTTAAAATAAACGTCGACAGAGTAAATAGCTTACTGTTATTTGCCCTGTTAGAATGGATTGTCATTGCGTACGGTACTCTTTAAACGCCAATTTATACGCTAACATTGCAGCTGGAATGACATCTACACGATTGAAAGCTGATTGTTTTTTGGGTTCATAAACAAGCTTTAATTGAAACTCGGTTTTATTACAGCTAGCATCAGGTTTAAAACCATCCCAAATAAAACCCAACCCTTCAATATTTTGAGTCGTACCATCTAGAAAAAACCGAGTGCGTGATGTGAAACCATTATCCATCATAAAGTGACCAACATTACGCGCCTCATCTTTTGAAGCAAAGCAAATTGATGCCTCTTCATAATAAGTCGATGAACAACTTACCAAGGTAAAGCAAAATATATACACTAATCCTGAAATTTTCACCTGACCTCCTTGAGCGCTACATCCCCTAATAAGAGACTCTTAATTGTATGCTATAGTCTGTACTAAACGGCATCTAACTAATTGTTAAAGCCCGGTTTTTAGATGTTCTTTATGCAACGCAATAATGTTCAAAAAATAACGATGTCTGATGGATAACCGCTGCCATCATCTCTTTATGTGGAACATGACCGCAGTTCTCTAAAATTATTATTTTCGACTCTCCAGAAACATTCTTTGCAATAAATTCGGGGAATGCATTTGAACCATATTCATCTTTATCTCCATGGATTGCAAGAACCGGGCATATTATTTGACCTATACGAGGCTTAAGGCTCCAAGAGGCAAATTCAGAAGATAACCAAATATCAAACCAAGCTTTTAACACCCAGCGAGCTTTATTGCCATGCCATTTTACTAGCCGCTCCATTTGTTTAGGGTGTTGAAACATGGTTTGTGCTTCTCGAATTCCCTTAGTTGTTTTATCTTCTACAAATGACTGCGCAGACTCTGTTATAACGCCTAGACACTCTTTGTCAACGGCGGCTATTCCTATCGACATTGCTCCACCAACACTATGCCCAAAAAGATAGTATTCATTAAATTGGGCGGCTCTTTTTACGCTTGGAAAATAATAATCAGCTTCATCCCAAATAAAGTGAACTGTCGGGGCTTTCTTATTTTCGCTAGATTGGCCAAACCCAAGACGATCATATGCAATAACAATACGTGATAAGGAACGAGCTAATCTTTCAGGGAAATCTCGCCATAAATCGACGCAACCTAAAGAGTCATGCATTAGCACAATAGGTCTGCTGAATTTAGGGTTTTCAGGGATCCATTTTTTGATGTAAACGGAGCCTCCGTCCACACCTGCAAATAACTCTTCAGTTGAAACGATGCTCATTTGGCCTCAATTTTCCATACGCCCCGATAAGAAGCTTTGATAGTGGGTTATGATGTATAGCGACAGAACCTATGCAACAATTCTGAGTTCTGTTTGAATTGTAGAAAAGATCACTTTAACAGGCGCAAAGCGTATCTATACTTGTATACTAAACCTTGATTTGCCCTAATTGCTGCAAGCACTATTTCGGTTATAGCAAAAATTCCAAATAACAAGGCAATAATTAATCCAATTCCAAATGGCAAGGGCAATAAATAAACGGCAAAAACCAAGCTACATAAAATCTGAAAATTTATAGACGCCTTACCATTTCTATTTACAAAGTCTGACTCATGCCTTTTAAGTAACCACACAATAACGACAGAAATTATATTCCCAAATGGAACCGCAAAGCCAACAAAAGCGACTATATGACAAAAAGCAGCCCAAATCTTAGATTCGGTATTTGTTTCAATGAATTCCATTTTTTCAATCCTTTAATACAGAAAGCGTTGTCAATTATCTCACGCACCAATAAGGCTAATCTGTTGTTTGCTCTTCTTAAGTGGCTTGTTAGGCGAACTTATTTTTGTTTAAATTTATTAAGTAAACTTTTTCCGTAGTCTATAGCCTTACGCTCAATTTCTGTTAAAGGGTCGGGTTGACCTTTTTTAGGGAGGGTAAATAATGATTGACCATATTTAATTGCCGACTTTTCCATTGCATTAAGTGTTACCTGTTCCGATTTTTCAGCGTGTTTGACCGTATTCATATCCTGCTCCTGCATTATATTTTTGATTGACGTTTCAAATACAGCAGCAAGACACTTTAAAGACTCTGCACCAACACGTTGTCCACTCTCGACTCGTTGAATAGTACGAGCGCTTACACCAGAATGAAGAGCAAGTTCTTCTTGAGTCCACCCTTTATCTAATCTACGTTGTTGAATACTCATCACTTTTCCTATTGCTGTTTGATACCTATTTATGACAGTCTTGCAGAAGAATAAACACGACAAAATAACGACATTTATCGTTTTGTCGGCGACAGCCTAGCTTTATGGTCGCCTAATGCCCAAATAAATCGCTTTAATAGCAGCTGGAAATAAACGACTAAGAAATAAAATAGCCACAGGCATTTGTCCTGTTTGAATGCCATGTAAGGTATTGAGACGTTTAATTCCAAGCATGTTCTATCGCTCTTTCTTCATAACTCCAGCGAATTCGAGTCCACCTTCAAGTTCACGAAAGTCAACGTTAACCAGTTCCCAACCTTCAGTTCCAAGTGAATTGAGGTAACTTTCAACATCTTCTCGTTTTCTGCCTTTAAACAGCCCTGCTGTCTCGACATCTCTAGTATCTATTATTTTATATTTATACTTTTTCATGAGTTCTCCATAAACGACTTGATTGATGTATATCTGCCGGTCTGTTCTTTTAACGATTGAATAGCTTGTTGTATGCAACTTGCCAATTTAGCGCTCAGAACTCGATCGACTTCCCTTACTCTGTTGATTTAAAATTTCGGATATTTTTTCTTTTTCCCATTCTTCACCTAAAGGTTGAAATACATAAAAAGCGAGGCCAGCAATAAGCGAACTAAAAGATAAGAATACAACAATTAATGGACCAACATTTTCTCCATCATTGTAGTTAGGTAAGATGAAAAGGAGAAATATTGCCATTAAAAATGCAGATAACACATACAAATATTTTATAGATTTAACCTTCTCTTTTGCCTTTTCTTGCTGAGAATGTTTTTGAAGCGTGTCCGGTTCTGGTTGTTGGTTTTTTTCATTATCTATAGCATCTGTAAGCTCATCTGTTGAGATCTCAAAAACTGAGGCCAAAGATTTTAAGGTTTCAGTTCCAACGCTTTTTCCTTTTTCTACTCTTTGAATTGTGCGAACATTTAAATCGCTTAGTTGTGCTAATTGTTCTTGAGACCAGCGTTTTTTTAGTCTTAATGACTTCACGGGTAACTCCTTGATTGTTGAATACTGGTGCATTATATACCACGGGCACGGTGTCGGTAATGACAAACAGGCGACAAATACCCGACTGGTATTCAATTTACACTTGGCATAAACGTCAAATTGTTATTGGCAAAAACAAGTGAGACACGAAGAATAAGCCAATGATTCTTTATCCTGCTTGAATGTCTTGTTAACCGTGTTTTTGATCTAAAGCCCTAAATAACATTTTTCGTTGCTCAGAAGAGAAAACATAATAACCAAAAATAATATCTTCTTGCCCATTAATTTGTAAACTAATGAGATGTGGTATCCATTTACTAATTTTATAGCTTTGAAAATCATTCCAATTGACAATGGTTTTCAATTCATAATCGTAAAACTCAAAACTATCCTTTTTTAATATCAATCTTTTAGATGGATCCCTATGAACTATAAACATGTAACAAATAAAAAGAATGGTAAAAGCCAAAGATAATTTACAATAGAAAACTATATCCACATACGAGTCATTCCATAAATATAGTGGAATACCCACGACTAAATACCAAAATATATTTGCCGACATATTATAAAGACGAGAAAAAACATTTTGAAATCTAGATTGAATTAATTCCACCGTAGTGCCTCTAAATTGTTAACGCCCCATAAAAAAGCTTTTAATTACTTCATTAATGATGATGCCAAATACCAACAACTTTTATCTCGTTGTCGATGCTTCTCAGGTTTAGGCCTGTAAGAATTTCACCATTCAACTTGTCAAACTTTCCGACCCAAAGAACCATGACACAATGGTCATTGCGAAGGCACCTAATAAACTCCCTATCTTTAACTACTTGACCATACAAATTAACCTTTGAAGATTGTTGCCTTGCAAACTCAGTTTTATCAATGATTTGAGCAAACCCAGAATGAAAATCACGGGAAAACTGATTATAATCTGAAGCTATAGCCCCTTCTATAATATTATCAATGATCGGTTCTGATATTTTAAGTATTTCTTCGTCTGTAAGATCTTGAATTGCCATTTTTTCATTCTCCTAAATGAGTATTTCCTGAGTTTGATAAATACTCCAACCGTGTAATGTTCAGTTCAATTCACCTATTACAAAGCTTTTGATAGTGAGCTAATGTGTATCGAAGAGAACCTAACCAACAGTTAAAAGTTCTGTCTGAACAGCTTGTTATACATTGTTATGATTAAGGGCATCATTACCCTTAACCAATTTATAGCCAAGATACGCCATGGGCAAGTAAGCGCCAATTAAGTCCAAAGAATTAAACCAAACTGGCGACGGTAGGTTCATTACCATAATTATACCGCCGGCAAGAAATGCAAAACCAATAACAAGTGCAATTAATAATTTGTGATTGGATGCAACTTTTGCGGCGAAAAAAGCACCGCTGAGCGTTCCTAAAGCGTGGGCAAGAAACGGAAAAACAAAATGTTTTGGCATAAATAATGACATGGCTTTCTTTAGCCCTTCCATTGATGATACATCTGCCCCAGCAGGTGGAGGAACTAATTCAGCACCTAATGAAATGAGTCCCATATTTACGGTACTACCTAAAACTAGGCCCCCCAATATTGCAAAAGAATTTAGCATGATAGACTTCATTTTAACTCCTTCATTTGAAGCGGATAACGCCCATTAAACGTTCTGCTTGAATGGCATGTTATGTGATAATTCAAAGATCAGACAACGGTATTTTTTTTGCGCAAGTTCAAACCATGTTTCGCCTTTTTCTATAAACCCATAACGACGATAAAAATTTAAGGCACGAGGATTATAATCAGCACATTTTAACCATAGGTCGCCTTCAATTTTTGATATGATTGAATCCATTAATTTTTGGCCTATACCTTTTCCTTGGTATTTAGGAAGAATATAAATGGTTTCAATTTCTCTTTTACCGTCATCAGATCCTGATACGACAGCGTATCCAACAAGGCCAAAGTCTGTTTCAGCCACTACAACATAACTGTTATCAATTAATTCGTTCATCTTTTCCGGCGTAAAGCGACAAAGGGCGTATTCGGCAAAAACATCATTTACCCCTTCATCAGCATAGGTATCAACCCAAGTTGCAATGGCCAAGACTGAAAGGTGCTTTGAATCATTCTTAGTCGCTCCACGTATATTCATTCATACCTCTGATCTTTTAACGCCCCATTAAGCGGCTTTTAATAGTTGGCCATAATGATAAACGAAGCAGAACCTAGCCAACGGTTATGTGTCTCACTTAAATAGTTTGATAGGTTTATATTACATCTTCCCTAATTTTTATTAAATTCTGATCCCATTTACAAAACTGCATTTGGGGAATAAAGAATAACGATCAACGGGCTTAAGCTCAATAATATTTATTTTACTCACATTATCAGATTCAACTTTTTGCTCTATTTCGAAGTAAAACCACCATCTTTCGTTTGTAGATGTTAATTCGATGTAAGGATAACTTCTGATTTTCCAGCTTCCTTTGAGATGATCCGTTCGTTCATTATTCTTATTAGTAAAAGATAATCTATAAGTATTGTTTTTATATAAATATAGGTTTACCAATGTATCACAATTACGGCTTTCATAATTATTCGCAAGATCTTGATTAGCGATGCTATCTTTTTGTTTTACTCCGTCAGGAAGCAAAAACAAACCGACACTATTCTTGCTATACCAATGATTACCTGACACAAGTGATTCAACACGGGGAATGGCCCAGTCTATATTAGTAAGTGAATTTATTAATCGCTCTAAAGTGTTATCCCCTTTAATAAATGGAGAATAAAGCAGAGTCGATTGATGAATTGTTTCAGGGAAAGCAAGCGTATTAGTAACAACTTTAAAATTAGACGCTTCCAGCTGTGAACTGATTTTTTCTATTTCAGTATCTGACAAATAACGAGTATATAAATGAACTTCTGTAGAAGAACAAGCCAAAAGCGTAATACAAAATAATATAACACTCAATAATTTCATTCAAACGCATCCCTTCGGTTATACCTAACGCCCCGCTAAGAAGCGTTTAATTGTTGGCTAAAATGTAAAGCGACAGAACCAGAAAACTGCTGAAAGTCTACTGGAATTGCTTTTTTAAATTTATTACAGATATGCTTGAAACCAGTCGACTAACTCTTTATTCGCTTTAACTTTGTTTTTCATCAATCCATGATTATCGCTAGGGTAGACTACAAGTTTATGAGGGATGCTATTTTTTGTTAGGGCATCAGCAAGTACAATCGAGTTATTAACAGACACACGTTTATCATCTTCACCATGTAATAGTAAAATGGGAATATTCGGAGATAATTCATTAACCCATTTCAATACTGAACGCTTTTCGAGTTCAGCTACTTTGTTTTTATCATACTCAGGAATCCTCTTTGTATAGACTTTTTCCATGGCCGGTCGAAAATCGAGCTCTTTTAGCAAGTCAGTAGCACCGGCAATCGTTGCTATAGCTTTTATACTTTTGATTTGCTTTAAAGCTAGATGGGTTTGCATACCTCCACGACTAGCACCGAACATGCCAATTCGCTTTGCATCAACACCTTCGATATTTGGAATATAATCTAATAAAGCTATAACATCATTAACATCTGCTCCACCAAACTGATCTTGTTCTAGAGAATTTTTCGTGAAAGTTCCCCGATATTGACTACCTATAATTACGAAGCCTTCGTTAGCAATAGGAAACAAATTATGCATCATAGACCCAAATACAACTCCGCCAAAATTACCGTTTCCACCACGGTTATAAATTAACACGGGTAATTTATGCTTAGATAATTTAGGTTTAATTACAAAACCTTTAACAATATTTCCATCGACCTGGTAGTTAAATGTTCTGCAAGAGAGATTATCCTTATATTCACTAAATTTCTCTTCCCCAAACATAGAGTCGAAGGTCAACATAGATTTTTCTAGTTTACTATCTGACTTAACTCGGTTTCGTCGCTTATTTTCTATGAAACCACGCCACGATGAATAGTCTTTGAATATGTGATTAAAACAATTCTTTTGTCCCTTTATACGAACATCATTTATCAAGTTTGATGCTTGAAGACTAAACGATGAAAAAACTAAGGATATAATTAATAGGTATTTATTCACATGAACTCCGTGTAAATGATTGATTAAATTTCTAACGCCTAGCTAAAGGCTTTTGAGTGTTGGCTAAAATGTGAAGTAACGTGGAACCTAGCCAACTTTACAATTCCAGCTTTAATTGCTTGGTATACCTTTCTGCACCAAAGCTATTCTTTTTGAGGATAAGCTTGCCCTTCATCTTGGTTTGAAGCTGGTGAAGAAGCATGTCTATGCAGCCAAACCCACCTGTGTGTTTTTCTTAATGCCACACTCCAACGAATTGGGATTTCTAATGTATTGCCTTGATATTCTAGGTGAATGGTTAACGCAATAGCAACGACTGCATAATCGTTTGAAATATTGATCGTTGACCATTGCCATTCAAATTCATTTGCTGTGGCTTCAGCAAAATTTCGAAGAAACAAATCCTTAACCGCCCCCCTTCCTTCGCAAAGTTCATCAGCACCGGTACCAATGACCGAAATATCATCGCTGTCTTCAAAGACATGCATTAATGATTCAATATCTTTAGCACAATACGCTTTGGCATAGTCTTCTAAGGTAGACTTAATTTCTTGTTCTTCTGTCATATTGTACCTCTATTCATTGTTGAACACTGGGTGAAAATATTTATAATGCCCCACTAAGAGGTAGATTATTTATCGAAGCGCTTTCGCTCTTTCCAAGTTATTTTCTTTTCACTTTTAAGTATCGCTGTATGACCTTTAAGTTCCCAGATTTGTTGGGTGTGCCCGTTGTTTCCAGCAGTAAACTGAATTTCTACCAATTGTTCACTGATCTTTTTGATAAAGGGTGAATGCCCTTTTAATTTGGTTAAAATATCAGGTCCGTATTTATCACCAGCAAAATATATAAGGTAATAACCATTCGTAGGTACTTTCCCTTCATTGTAGAAAGAAGCTTCGTACCCCAACTTTCTAATTTCTAACCGGTGCGTTTCCTCTCCTGCTTGTGAGGTTCCAATGAACTCGTAGATTAGCCTTTTATCTTTCGGTTCAAGAAACGCATAAGAACTCGAAAATAAAAATGACGAAAAGAACAACAATAATAATACACAATACTTCAATTTAAACACCTTTATTCCTAACGCCCATAAGGAGGCTTTTAATTGTTGGTTATAATGTGAATCTGAACCTAACCAACTTTCCAAAGTTCTGCTTGAGTGGTTTGTTATAGCATATTATTCCGAACGAGCCATTTTAGCATAGTTTGCAGTTATTTTAGTGCCGTGTTCCGTTCTAATAATGGAAGCTTTGTCGATATAAATAACTGATTTTTCCAAA
>Ga0209292_1002413_pt1 | contig 21515 bp, 16 predicted proteins | sample GOMGulsemesocosm_2_FD_184634 | JGI IMG/M metagenome (GOLD analysis project Ga0209292, IMG submission 184634) | Methane-oxidizing microbial communities from mesocosms in the Gulf of Mexico - GOM9C Gulf of Mexico (SPAdes) (version 2) | ecosystem: Environmental > Aquatic > Marine > Cold seeps... | reverse complement strand
ACACATAACGGCCAACAACGGCTAAGTTAGATGGTGCTTCCTCAACAGGAGGCTTCTCAACAATGGCTGTCATCGTTTTAGATTCACCAGGGGCTAAATCATGCCCCCCACAGTCGACAACACCATAACTACTCACTTGATCCATAGGAACAGGCTCAACCATAATTTGGCTATAACCGCCAACTTCATAATAACGTGTAAGCATCGCAGCCAGATTTTCAGTTTTCAAATCAGAAGAAACATCATCTAAAATAACATCAGGTAAAACAACAACAAAAGGTTCATTACCAATAATTGGGCGAGCTTTCAAAACCGCGTGACCTAGCCCTTTTGCTTCGCCTTGGCGAACATGTAATATGGTTACATCTTTCGGTGAAATAGCTTGAATTTCATCAAGCAATTGACGTTTAACACGGTTTTCTAAGGTAGTTTCAAGCTCAAAAGACTTATCAAAATGATTTTCAATAGCATTTTTAGAAGAATGAGTAACTAATACAATTTCTTTAATCCCTGCTGCAACACATTCATTAACGATGTATTGGATCATTGGTTTATCAACGATCGGTAGCATCTCTTTTGGGATTGCTTTTGTTGCTGGTAACATGCGAGTACCTAAGCCTGCTACAGGGATCACTGCTTTTGTTATTTTGTTATTCATATTCTTCCTTAATTTAGACTAATTCAACCATTCTAGTGACCGGAAAATGTATTGTCACTTTAAATAACTAAAATGTTTTTTTGTGCAAATACAAAAAAGCGATATCAAAAAATATCGCTTTTTTACATAGATTAAACACTTATTCGTATTGAGAGGCTATCCAGTTTTGGTATGAGCCATCCATCACACTTTGCCACCATGCTTCATTATTCAAATACCATTGAACGGTTTTAGCAATGCCCGTATCAAAACTTTCTTTAGGATTGTAACCTAATTCATTATTTGTTTTGGTTGCATCAATAGCATATCTACGGTCATGCCCTGGTCTGTCTTTCACATAAGTAATTAACGACTCAGTATTTTGATCAATTGCTGCTTGGGCTTTTGGGAAACGAATAGCTAGTTTTGAATTTTTAACAAACTCTTGCTCAACCAATTTTGAAATAGTCTTAACTATATCTATATTAGCCCATTCGTTCTCACCGCCAATATTATAGTTTTCACCAACACGGCCATTTTTAAGAACTAAATCAATACCATAAGCGTGATCTTCAACATATAACCAGTCGCGTATTTGTTGACCATCTCCATAAATTGGCAAGGCTTTATCATGAAGGATATTAGTAATAACTAAAGGAATTAATTTTTCAGGAAAATGGAAAGGCCCATAATTATTTGAACAATTACTGGTAGTTACATTTAGGCCATAGGTGTGATGATAAGCACGTACTAAATGGTCACTTGCTGCTTTACTCGCAGAATAAGGTGAATTCGGAGCATATGCAGTGTCTTCTTTAAACGGAGATTCAGTTGGAGATAAAGTACCATATACCTCATCAGTAGATACATGATGAAAACGATGTCCTTCAAGTACACTTTCACCATCTAACCATACTTTCTTAGCTGCTTTTAATAAACTGTAAGTGCCCATTATATTTGTTTCAATAAAGGCATCAGGGCCAGTAATTGAACGGTCAACATGAGATTCGGCGGCAAAATGCACTAAAGTATCAATTTCATGATCAAATAATGCTTTTTCAACAATCGTTTGGTCACAAATATCACCATGTATAAAGGTGAAATTTGTTTCATCCTTTACACTGTCTAAATTAGCAATATTACCTGCATAAGTTAATGCGTCTAGTACAACTATTTTATCGGCTTGGTATTTACTCATCCAATAATGTACAAAGTTGGCGCCAATAAATCCTGCACCACCAGTAACTAATAATTTTTTCATAATATTTCTCTTAAATTTTTAATGCTAAAACCGAGGAACTAGCCTTTAGATTCTAAAGCTTATTATTTAGGTCTTTGAAAGTTCAGGCATCATATTTCGTAACTGCTCGTGCCAATGTATTAACGAAATTTCAGGTAAAGCTTCAACTAAGCTAGATTTGTCTAACACACTATAATGTGGACGCTTTGCCGGCGTTGGGTATTGCGAAGTTGAAATAGGGTTAATAGGTATTTTTTTATCTAGTAACCCAAGTTCAAGACCAATATGCTGAATAGCTATTGCAAAATCAAACCAACTGGCTACACCTGTATCGGTATAATGGTGAATACCATTAAGCTTATGACCTATATTATTAAAGCTTAATATACAGGCTTTAGCTAAACCTTTTGCATAAGTAGGCGAACCTATTTGATCGCTAATAATACCTAACTCAGGTTTAATACTCATCAAGTGAAGCATAGTTTTTACAAAGTTATTACCATGGGTTGAATATACCCAAGACGTTCTTATGATAACGCTATTTTCTGGGTACGACTCTGTTATTAACTTCTCACCATCAGCTTTACTGGCACCATAAATACCTAATGGATTAATCTCATCTTCAGGTAAATACGGAGACCCTTTATCTCCCTGAAAAACAAAATCTGTTGATATATGCACTAAGGGTATAGTTAAGCTTTTACATGCCTTAGCTATATTTCCAACTGCATGAGCATTTAGAGCATATGCGTTTTCAATATCACTTTCTGCTTGATCAACTGCAGTATAAGCAGAAGCATTAACTACACCTTCCGCATTGTGTTTATTTAAGCTGTCAATCAATGATGAAACGTTAGCTATATCTACATCACTACGTCCTAAACAAACAACTTCATGTTCAGCTGATGAAAGTTGACTCAACTCCCATGCTAACTGACCTGACTTACCAATAACAATTATTTTCACTTTCATTTATCTACCAGTTCTAAAAAACAAAGCGTTATGAAAAAGAAGGAACATCTTTAAACAAAAGCCCTACTTCATCTTTAGCTGACAACGAAGGAAATTTACCATCAACTAATGGCCATTGAATGTTTAACGCAGGGTCATTCCATAATAACGATACTTCATGTTCAGGCGCATAATAATCAGTACATTTATAAACAAATTCTGCAGATTCACTCATAACATAAAAACCATGAGCAAAACCTTCTGGCACCCATAATTGGCGTTTATTTTCACTAGATAATACCACACCAACATGCTGGCCATAGGTAGAAGAAGACTTTCTCATATCTACAGCTACATCGTAAACCTCACCAGAGGTTACACGTACTAGTTTACCTTGAGTACTTTCCATTTGGTAATGTAAACCACGTAAGATACCCTGACTTGATTTACTGTGATTGTCTTGAATAAAACTAACATCAGCTACATTTTTTTTAAACCAATCAACACGGAAGGTTTCTAAGAAAAAACCTCGTTCGTCACCAAAGACTTTTGGCTCAATAATCTTCACATCAGGTATATTAGTATCCAAATACATCATTATTTTTTCTCATTAATTTTATCAACCCCATAGATAACCTAAATAAGCTCTGGCTCCTAAATTCACAACTTCATTCTGAAAGTCCCCGTCATTCTGAAGTTGTTTCAGGACCTAATCTGTACTCAGGAATAATAAACTGCGTTCCAAGGTAACTGTTGTCATTCAAGGCTCTAAATCACTAAACTTAGAAAACACGACCATCAATCAACTGTAAAAGGTACTCGCCATAACCACTTTTTCGAAGGGGCTGAGCAATCTCACGCAACTTATTTTCACTCAACCAACCATTACGAAAAGCAACTTCTTCAGGACAATTAACTTTTAACCCCTGTCGCTTTTCAATGGTCGAAATAAAGTTGGCTGCAGCCAATAAGTCATCGTGAGTACCAGTGTCAAGCCATGCAGTGCCACGGCCCATAATCTCAACTTTCAATTCACCCGCTTTCAGGTATTGATCAATTACATCAGTTATTTCTAATTCACCACGAGCCGAAGGCTTAACATTATTAGCAAACTCAACAACTCGTTCATCAAAAAAATACAAACCCGGAACCGCATAATTAGATTTTGGCACTTCTGGTTTTTCTTCAATCGAAATAGCCGTTCCGGAATCATCAAATTCAACCACACCATAGGAGCGAGGGTTTGAAACATGGTAACCAAATACTGTGCCACCAGATGATTGAGAGTTTGCATTTTGTAGTGAAGTAGTTAAGTCATGCCCATAGAACATGTTATCGCCCAGAACTAATGCAGCATCGGAGCCAGCTAAGAAATTTTCAGCCAAAATAAAAGCCTGTGCCAAGCCATCTGGGCTAGGTTGTACTTTGTAAGATATCTTAACCCCGAAGTTTTCACCATTACCTAGTAAATTTTCAAAACGATGAATTTCTTCTGGTGTTGATATTACAAGTATCTCCTTAATACCTGCTTGCATAAGTGTCGCAAGCGGATAATAAACCATAGGTTTATCGTAAACAGGCATTAATTGCTTGCTTACAACCTTTGTAAGAGGGTAGAGACGTGTTCCGCTTCCACCTGCTAGTATTATTCCTTTTCTCATTTTTTCCTCTATCAACTATACAGTTCTGAACTTTATTCAGGGTTCAATAATTATTTAAACAAATTAAAATATTGTTGCTTCACTATTTCCCACGTATATCTTCGCTCAGCAATTTCTTTCATATTACTGGCATTTTTAGGAGAAATAGATGAATTAATTAACTGAATTAATTCATCTGTATTTTCAAAAAACTGAGCGTTATCTTCTGTTGAAGCTCTATTATAATTACAATCAAATGCGAGGATAGCTTTACCAAAATGCATCATTTCAACCAAAGATGGGTTTGTACCACCGGCTGAGTGTCCATGAACATAAAAAGAACATTTTTGACGAATTTCAAATAAGACCTCAATCTCATAAATCGGATCAATAATATCTATGTTTTCATAGCATTGATATTTAGCCTTCATTTCTCGACCAAAATCGCTGTTATCCCAGTTACCAATAAACATTAACTTTTTATTAGTTTCACTAAAACTATCTAGTACCATCTCTACATTATTTTCAGGCTCAATACGACATAGCGCTAGAGCATAACCCGCATCGGAAAGGTTTAAATCCGTAATAACGGCATGATCCCCACCATAAGCAATTGTCTCTGATTCTATACCATACTCAACTTTAACATAATCAGATATTGCCTTATTATCAGCTACTACAACATCAGAATACTTTACTGCTAATTTTTCAGAATATTTTAGAAACATCTTAATCCATTTATTCCATTTATCTCTTTTCCACTCTAAACCATCAATATTTGTGACAATTCTGACTTTTGAAAAAAGACATATAAAAGGCAAACAAATAGCCCCAGAAACACCTAATAATAGAATATTATCTGTTCCTTTATATACCGCATGGCATAAAGACCAAATATCATATAGGATACTTTGCGCACCATTAGCATTTAATGGTATATAAACAAGTTTTGCATTTTCATATTGAGCCGGTTTATTAGGATAAACTTTCGAGGAACAATAAATAGATATATGCTTATCCCGTTCGTTTTTACATAACAGGTTTTCAACAAGAGTTTCAAAACCGCCATAACAGGCTGGTACACCTACAGTTCCGATTATAGAGACTTTCATTTTTAACAAACTCCAAATACAAATTGATAAATTTTACAGCGCCGTATGCTCTGATAGCCGAGAATAAAATTAGATATAATTATAGTTTTGAACTACACCAATAATGACTTATTTTTTTGGATGTTGAAATATTCGCTCTTTGCTTCAGGCGAAATATTGTTTATTGAGTTTTTAACAACATCATAACTATAACTTTCTCTTGGTATATCAAGAAACTCAGAGATAACTTCTAGAAAATTCTTTCTATAAACCGAGTCGATTACCAATCCCTCAAACTTTAAATTCAAAACATTAGAGCTAGATGAGTCATAATCAAGCGCTGAATTTTCACAAATAATATCTGCTTCAATGCTTTTTAAACTTCGGACTAACCCAAATGAACTATATTTTTTGATTTCCTTTGCCTGATCGTGCACATTCCTATCAACAGTTACAACTTTTGTAAAAGGCATTATTGATAGCTCAGCGAGTAGTTCTGTGTAAAAACCAGGGATGCAATTATTTGCGATTATCACATCTGATGCATCAGTACGAACTAAATTAATAAAGGACATAACTAAATGAGCAATGTGAGTAGCATTGTCCCAAAGTGGTTCTCTATATACCTCGTCAAGAAAACACTTGTATGCATTATTATTAACATACCCTTCTGACAACATTTCTGAGAGTTTTACTGGATAGTTATTTAACCAGTCCTTTCTTAAAGCGAGGACACCAATAGAAAGCCGTATTAGAAAAAAACGAATCGAACTAACCTTTTTAAAGTAATTTTTGGGGTCCAAAAAGTAAGGCGCTAAAAAATGACGAAAAATGGAACGTTTTTTAAATGAACACATTGCTAGTAAGCCCAAGTTAACAGGGACAAATTCCTCTCCCGGTACCTTCTTATGCGAAAAATTAGACTCGATAAGTTCAGTTGCTGCACTTGAGCCACTCCATCGAAACCCTGAAATAAAAATAGTTTTCATAAAACACTCCCGTAACAACGCACAATCGAATCAACATGTGGCTGAGGACTAAATTCTTTTTGATAATGACTTAGTATTGCACTTCGATTGTCTTTTTTCCTTTCAAAAAAGCTTATAAAATCATCCAATGCAGAAGTAATACCTAGATCAAAATTGATAGCTAAACCAAGACGCTCATCAGTGGTAAATTGAACTAATGCTCCATTTGTCGAAGTAATACAAGGCTTACCATAGGCGAATCCTTCTATAACAGTTAATCCAAACGTTTCATTCAAAGATGAAAAATTTATCACAGCGGAGCAATATGCATAATGTTTACTCAAGCTATCCCCGCTCAAAGAGCCAACGAAGAAAATGTGATCGCTGAGTCCAAAACTATTAAGAACATTTCTATAATGACCTAACAAACTACCTTCACCAGCAACAAAGCATTTGGGCAATTTAATGCCTTTACTTATAGCTAATTTATACAAATCCAATAATCTTTCAACACCTTTACCAGACTCAAGCCTTGTTGGATAAAACAAGTAATTCTCATTCATCATACTTGGCTCAACTCCTTGACTAGATGGTGTAAAGTTAGGTATTACGTCATATTTCAAATTTGGAAAAATTTCCAGGTGTTTTATAGCTTGGAAATCACTAACAAATATATACTTCGAAATATCATTTTCACTACCTAATGAACTACGAAAATAGCATTCTGCAGCGGTATGAGCTGATCTAAGTAGAGAGTCACGATTACACTTATGAACAACACAATGATAAAAACTACCCCCATGACATTTTGTGCAGAATTGATTATTTCTAGATGCTGAGTCCACAGCGCAAATCATCTTAAAATCATGTACTGTTTGAATAATTTTAATATTTTTTAGTTTCGCAACCTTAATAATCGAATATGTTAACTGCCCATGATAAATGTGGAGGTGAATTACATCCGGCCTAAATGATTCGACACATTCAAGAAAGTGCTTCTCAACGTCAGCACGCCAAAAATAATTCATCGCATCACCTAACTGCTTTCCGTCCAAAAGAAGCTCCCTAGGTAGATCTTCCCAAAACAGATGACGATTTTCAGCAATAGGAAATTTTTGACTCAATGTTGAGAACATCATAACATCATGCTCTTTACTTAGTTCTGATGAAAGGTTATGAAAATATCGATCAGAACCACCACGGATATGAGCGTAGTTATTTACTTGTAGGATGCGCACTTATGTCCTCCATACACAACAATTTATAAAACATACTAAATACCAAAGCTAAGTATCCAGAACTAAAAACAGGCATAAAAATCGAAATAAAAGCAACAACACCTAGATAGAAAAATACCTTTCGTTTTCCAAGTTCAGGCTTAATCAAGTAATATAAGCTGTAAAAATAAAATAATAATCCTAAAAATCCAGCACCTCCCAAAATAGTTGCTAGATTACTATCAAAGACCGCAGATGACTTATCGTAAAAAAAATGAAGTTCAGCAACACCATAGTACTCATAAACAGATGATCCCCAAGAATACGGAGTCCCAAATTGGACAAGACTAACACCAAAAGGAAACTCATCGAGAGACACCGATAAAGCCATTTTAATCATAATCCCCCTAATATATAAATTTTCAGAGATCCCCCCACTGAAATACTTTACATCATTTAAAATAGTATCGACTATACCAAGGTAATATAAAACAACCAAACTAATACTGCTTAATATTACAGAATACAGAAACAATCGGCTAAAACTAAATTGGCCTAGCTTACCAACAGTCCAACCAGCTATAGTAAAAAAAAATCCTGTACGAGAACCAGTAGAAAAAATAGATAAAATTGAAATAAACTTAACCAAACCTCCATATTTATTGCATACAAAAAAAAGAACTAAGGTTAACGCCAAATAATTAGGGTTTGCTTGTAACCCGCTGAGTACAATCCCTAAACTCCCCCTGGAGAGCTCACGAGTGAGCAAATTGGAGTGAACTTCAGGCAAGACAATTTGAAATAAAACGCCAACAAAAGAAAAAATAAAAAGAAAATTAATTAATCTTCTAAATTCCCCTGGAGTAAGATATCGCATATAGGAAATAAGGACATGAAGTTTAAACACAAAAAAAATACTTAACACAACCATTAAAGTATCGTGGTTGTTATTCCACGGCAACGCAATCAATATAAAAATAAATAAAGGAATTAAAAACTTTTTTACAACACCAAACTTTACAAATTTTGCAACTCGTAAAAATAAGAATAGAACAATCGTAATTAGTATAATTGCATCATCAATAAAGCTAAAGAAAGGGAAGAATTTAGATATAGGTAACGATAATACCAGCAATATTAAAGGTAAATCACGCATTTCGTATCTCTGTACATACACCAGTTACTTTATGCATGCATACAGCCAACTTAATCACATCAGAAATAGCATAAGCGAAAAGAATGCAGACAACCTTATCCTCAACCGGAAGATAAAAGAAACTAAGCAGCAATATTAGGAGGGAAAAATATTGAAGACGCGTTTTACAAAATATCAAATCCCCTGAGTTCATCAATGAAAAAGGGTATGCAATTGCAAATCGGCTAGAAATAACAACTACAAGACCTAAAAGGACACCCTCCCTTTCCAAGTAATATTCAGAAAAATAATGCTCTATTATAAATGCTAATAATAAATAACCTACCACAGCTACTAACACACCTAATAAAGCCATAATAGCAATATTTTTATATATACTAGTTAAGTCAATAGAACCTGTAGAAAAATGTTCTTGCACTCTTGAACCTAATAAACGTACATAAATAGCATTCGGTAATATAACACTAAAACTAATAAGTAAAAAAATAATTTGAAAGTCAGCTGCATCACTCAATGTTCCGTAAATACCAATAAGTACAATACCGATATATGCAGCTAAAACCACATTCACATTAGACAAAAAGAAAATAACTCGTTTCTTGTTTATTTCTTTAACTAAAATACAAAGTGGAAATATAGCACGCCGACCTCCTTTTGGCGGTGTTGAAAATATATAAAAAAAGACAAGGATAAATGTAAATAACAGCTGAATTTGAATGGAGAAAACAGCAGCGTCTACTCCCCGCCCTTGAGATTTAAATATAAGGAAGTAAAATATCAAAAATATCAACACACGAATAACATTTGGGTGCAGAGCCATAAGATAAACTTTAGTTATAGCCGATTTTTCAATTTGCGCCGCAATGACACCATAATCAATCAATATAAAATGAACAACAAGAGACATAAAAATAAAAATAAAAATACCTTTTATTTCAGCTCCCAAAGAAAATTCATTCATAACCAGCAAAGAGAATGAACCTATTAATAGCCCCAAAAAAATCGATTTAATCGCCGCTAGTGGTAAATATTCATGATCAATTTTCTGATCCTGAGCCAGGTGATTTTGATATGCACGAGGAAAACCAAGAATTGAAATTGATGCGATAATTGCTGCAACGGAGCTTGTATACGCCCATAATCCATAATCAGCTTTTGATAAATAAAGCATCAAACAAAAATTAAAGATTAGAGCTGAAACTGCATTTACGTATGAATAAATTGAGACTATTAATTTATTAATCACCGATTAACGTCCCATCATCAATCATATAGTCATAATCTTGTTTTGGGACCTTCCAATCAACTCCGTATTTCTCTTCTAAATACATTTGATATTTAGATGGAGTTTTTGTTTGAATACGAGTGTCGCTATATCGTATAAAATGTTCAAAGATATCAGCACTCACATGACTCTCTCGTGTTTTCCAGAGCCTAGACAGAACAAAATCACTGACATGTTTAGTCATCACAATTCCAAGCAACTTAAATAGTGAGTTTTTCACTACTCCAGCTAGCCCAGAATATGCTCTCGAATTAACGATACCTGCTCCTGTTAATGCGATTCCAACCAACATTTTATTTAATAAAGTGTCCGCTTTAACACTCCAATACTTAGTTACATATGCTCCCCCTTTATTTGAATAAATATTTATCCCAATGTCGACATCGTTTATTTTAAAGTAGATCGCATATTTTGTATCTAAAATGGAGCTCCCCCTTGCTCTAATTAGGGATACTAATCGTTTATGCTCTTGGCAGCTTGCAATTAACCCTATATCAATGTCGTTATCCCAAGAAATAAAGTCTCCATCTCGTATTAACCCTAAGAGGGTTCCTGAATCTACGAAATAAGTATAACCATATTCCTCCAACATTTTTGAAACATCATTTAGAGCGTCATACCAGTTATCTGGTTTGTTTTTTGAAATTACATTCATTCTCTTAACCTCAGGGCAAATCAATTTATTTACATTATTATTCACTTAGCAACCACCATCTAAAGGCGGACGGTAAAAAATAGCGGACTGAATTTCCAGAATATCTGCTAAACGCTCACTCAATTTCAAAGTCATAATTAATTACTAAACATCCTGCCCGTAAGGGCTTTCGCTTAGTACCTTTCATTTCATCCTACTTGTTTTTGTTTTCATTTGATTATTGCTGTAAAGCTCTTATTTGTATTTATTAAGTTTAAGCATATATCGTATTTTGAGAAATACTCAACGGCCTTAACAGAACAAATTATGAAAGAATTTTCTCATAAAACAAAATCAAGTTTTAACTACAGCTTCAATTGATCAATGCTTTCTTGCAGCGTCTCCAAGCCCATCTACACTAATTAAGTCTGATGTCGCGAACCCGTATGCCATTTTTAGAGTCACCTTATGTTGCAGCCATTTAAGCTACCCTTACCAAAATCCTTTATATCTTCCAATCCTTCTGCACCAGCAATAATAGCGTCAAACATTAAGAAATAGGATACCAGTAAAGGTATGTTCTACTTTCCACTTTTACCTTGCCTCTTTAATAACTGATATATGTTAAACAAAGTGATCCATTCATTTTATATTTGCCTTATTTATAATAATCAGTATTTTTGACCTTTGGCAGAAAAACTAGTGGCTTCGAAAAAGAGTACTTTAGAGCAGTCTAAGAACGAGGGACTTAACAGTTAGTTAATCAGCAGCTCCTCCAAATCATCTGAGCTTAAATTAACAGGGTGGTTCTTTAGCCGATCCAAGTTAACATTATCAACAATCATATTTATTTCTTTTGATGAGATTACACCTAACTTTTCAATTTGTGTTTCCAATTTAGATATTATCAAAAACTCGTTAATTAAGCTTTTCCCTTCTTCAGCGTTTTCAACATCAAGTAAACTATAAAGCTCGTTCATAATAATAGAGGTACTAATGTCATTTGATGTTCTAGCTTTATCTTCATTGATTGCAAACATGTTTCGTAAACAGATAGCTACGGCATGTCCATGTGAAACATTAAGTTTAGAGGTTAAAGTGTAGGATAATGCATGAGGAGCAGTTGTTTTCGTTATGTTTATTGCTTTTCCTGCAAGGTTAGTTGCTTTTGCAATTTTGGTATTTCCTATATTATCATCAGCCTGCATATAGGTTCTAAAGTGTTGAACTATAATAGTAATAGCCTCTTTTGAAAAAGCTACACTTTGCTTTGTTCGGTTTTTATTCCAAAAGGATTCTATGGCTTGACATAATGCATCTAATAATGCAGCACCTTTAACCTTTACCGGCATTGTTTTCGCGAATTGGCTATCCAGTAAATAACCATTTGGTAGTACAGACTGCTCAGCTATTGAAAACTTTTGACCTTTGACATATAGAACGGCGAAGTGAGTTGACTCACTACCTGTTCCAAACGTTGTAGGGATAGCAATTAAATTTATATCTAACGAGGAATGCTCAACCTTTGGCGGTATATCAAGAGATTCATTAATATTAAATTCAATTTGTGAGTAGTGCTTAATCAATTTTGCTATATCAATTGCTGTTCCACCACCAAGCGCTATAATTATTTTAGCTTTAGATTGTTGATATTGAATAACACCTTGAATAACCTCTTCCAACGTTGGATTTTCCGTGAAGTCAGAAAATCTTTTGATATTACTTGCTATTGCTGATATCTTTAGTTTCTGTATGATTTTAGTTCTGTCATATGACTTCCCTGAAACAAAAAACACATGACCGTTCAAGTCATGTATTTTTTGAGAAAGCTCGGCATAAGTATATTCTTTTTGCACAAGCTACCTCTTTAAGTTACCAATAAATGCAAACTTGTTTTCTTGCGGGGATGTTGTAGGTCTTCCTAGGTCTTTCCTGTTTCCTTTTGCAACCTTAACCTCAAGAAATGCAGGACCTTTATTTTCCATAAAGTCACTAAAGTATTGCTCGAAGTCTTCTAAGGAATTACAACATTTAGCATATGTATAGCCACACCCTTTAGCAATCTTATCTAAACAAATATCATTTGCAATAGTCGGTTGCCCGCCAACAGAGTCATGAGCACCGTTATTAATAACGATATGTTTAAAGTTATTCAAACCACTTTGACCACTAATAGCCATTGAGCCTAGATGCATTAAAGCAGCCCCGTCACCATCAATACAGATGATATTGCGTTCTTTCTTTTGCCCCGCAATTCCTAATGCAATCTGAGATGCATGCCCCATCCCACCAACAGTCAAAAAGTCAGCTCTATGAGATTGACCTTTAGCTTTTCTGTACTCAAAAAGCTCTCTTGAAGCCATTCCTGTTGTCGAAACAACTACATCGTCACTAGAAAGTCTATCTACAATTTTCTTTACTGCATCTTCTCTCTTATATGTCGTGACAACATCGTCATTTGCTTTTAGCGTATAAGAATCAAAAGTACCTTTTTTGATAACTAATGCAACTGGTATAGAACTATCAAGCGCCAACTTGCTTGCTTTTTTTATTTGAGCTGCAACTTTATCTTCATCACTATCAATAATTTCATAGGGAATCCCCATAGCCTCTAGCATTGCAACTGTAACTTTACCTTGCTTAACATGTTGTGGCTCATCTTTTTCACCTGGTTCTCCACGCCAGCCGACTAATAACAACATAGGTATAGAATAAACGTCTTTATCTGCAAGTGAAAGTATCGGGTTAACAGTGTTTCCCAAGCCGGAGTTTTGCATATATACCATTGGCAGTTTTTCAGTAGCCAAATGGTAACCTAGCGCTAACCCTACAGCCGCACCTTCGTTAGCCGCAATTATATGATTACTTTTAGGCGAATAATCAGAAACGTAAGCGCAGAAAGACTTAAGCAAAGAATCAGGAACACCTGTAAAGTACTCTACACCATGTTCTTTCAGTAAATTATAAAAAAAACTTGCCTTTATCATTATTTAGTACCTGGAATTAAATTCAAAATCTCTTTTATTGATAATAGATTTTTTTCTGCTTCATGGCTTCGATCATTATTTAAAATAGATGTAGCAACATCATTCATACCAGGGTATGCAGCTCTTAACATATGGTTTGCATAAATAACCACATTCACTCCAGATTCACCTAATTCTTTAGCCGTGATTTCATTAAAGCTTGTAGGAACAACGATTATAGGGATATGTTGATTAAACTCTCTTAACAAACCGCAGAACTCTAAAATTTCAGAAGGAGACTTTTGACGAGAGTGGATCATAATTCCGTCAGCCCCAGCTTTAATATATGCTTTAGCTCGAGTGATAGCATCATCCATCCCTTGTTCAAGAATTAAACTTTCAATCCTAGCAATAACCATAAATTCATCAGTAATTTGTGCTTTTTTGCCAACTGAAATTTTATTACAAAAATTTTCAATAGTATCTTGAGTTTGAGAAACATCATTTCCAAACAATGAGTTCTTTTTTAACCCCGTTTTATCTTCAATAATTACTGCGGAAATCCCTGTACGCTCTAATGTTCGAACTGTAAAGGCAAAATGTTCAGCAATTCCACCAGTATCAGCATCATAGATCATTGGTTTTGTAGTAACTTCAAATATTTCATTGATTGTATTGATACGAGTAGAAACATCAACAGCTTCAATATCTGGCTTGCCTTTTGATGTTGAGTCAGTTAACGAACTACTCCACATACCATCAAATTCAATCTCATCAACAGATTTTACACTTTCTGTTATAAGTCCACTTAGGGCATTGTGTGATTCGAGAATTCTTACAACTGGCTTAGAATCAATTAAGCGACGCAAACGACCTCTACGTATATCAGGAGTAGTCCCTAGATCTTTTAGAGAGTTATTTAACTTAGTAGAAGATATACCCGCGGTGTAACCTACTTCGATAAGTTCACCATCCCACTGAGCTAGACAATTGACAACCTGGTCCCTTGTCTTACTTTGAATACCTTCCTTCCAGTCATCACCATGGATAACAAAATCAGGTTTAAGACTTTCTAAGTTTTTACGGTAGTCTAAAGTTTCTTGAGGTATCACTGAAGTTACACCTTTAATATTTTCTATAACACTTTTACGTTGTTCAAAAGTCATGTAAGGTAATCTTTTATAACTTGCAATAGCCTTATCAGTTAACAAGCCAACAGTTACATCACCGTAGGTAGCTGCAACTTTTAATATATTCATATGTCCTGGGTGAACTAAATCAGCACTCATGCCTACATAAACTTTAGTCATCGATAAATTTCCTCTAATTAATTTTAAAAAACAAACAGCACAAATAAACTGTAACAAAACAACACAATAACATACAAAGCAGTTTAAATCAGTTTAAAGCGCTCTTTTCTTGTAATAATACAACAAATCGAAATATATTATTAGTTAATACATAATTCACCAGCAAACTATTATTAGTTGCCATAGATGTTATTGAAGATATACAACACAAAAACTTAGATCCCTCCCCGAGAAAAAGACGGTCATCATTAAGATATATTACAATCCGGTCAACTAGCATTTATCAAATAAAAAGTCCTTACTTATAAGGACTTAATCATCATAACTTTCTTATTAGCCAGTAGGTTCCCATACAGGTTCTAAATACTTTGTAATTTTTTCTTATTTTACTTGTTCAAGTTTGGTTATTTTTCTAATAGTCAAAACATAACAAGCAAACATAAAGATAAACCATGTAAGCATTATCACATCAGGAATATTAAAGTACTCTCCAGCTAAACCTATCAGTGACATTACGACAGCAAATGCAGAAATGATAACTAAGGTTTGGCGAGAAGTATAACCAATACGTTGTAATATATGATGAAGGTGGTCACGGTCAGGTTTAAAAGGCGACTTGCCATTTTTATATCTACGAACAACAATAGCTAACATATCCATTAAGGGTATTGCACAAATCCATAATGCTGTAACTGGGCGAAATGATGCTTGTTCATTTTGTGTCCCCATTGTTAATAACCAAATAACACTTAATCCAATAAACATACTCCCGGCATCACCCATAAATATTTTTTGAGTTTTCTTAGCTAAACCAAGATTAAATACTAGAAAAGGAATAGTCGCTGTAGCTAAAATTAACGGGTAACTAATATAACCTGTTTGACCACTCATAATAAACAAAATGGCCACTGAAGCAAAAGTATTGATACTTAAACAACCAATAAGCCCGTCAATTCCGTCAACCATATTAAAAGCATTAATTACAACAATAATACAAATATAGGTAAATAGGATTCCTAAAGGGCCTAATGTAACATCCCCCATACCGAACAAGTTACCAAGATTAGAAATGTAACCACCAACACCGTATATCATTAAGCTAGCAACAATAATCTGTCCGATAATTCTAATGCGAACTTTTAAATCAAACTTATCATCAACTGCGCCAATAAACACCATCATTGCAGAGGCAATTAAATACATACGAAGTTCAAGAGTATTTGGGAGCCAAAGAAGGCTAGCCATAAGCACAGCTAGAAAGATAGAAATACCGCCAATTAGAGGAATATGCCCAGCATGCAATTTCCTTTCACTTGGTTTATCAACTAAGCCAACCTCAATTGCTACCGGCTTGAAAAATTTTATTGCGATAAAAGCAAAGCAAAAAGCGGTAAATGCTGAAATTAATACTTCCATAAAATAGCTCCAATTAGCATTACGCTAAAATTTCTTCCTTAGTTTTAGTTGACTTTCCGCTGTTAGTAAAGTGTCTAACCAAAACTATAAGCACCGATAAGATCCCACCTAACATTGTACCTAGAGCAACAATTAATGCACGCTTAGGTTTTTCCGATTTATCAGGTACTTGCGCAGGATCAACTGTTTTCAATACATACTCGTTATTAACTTGTGTTAGCATCATGTTTTTTGTTTGTTCTTCTATCAATTGATAAAAAACAGTTTCCATATTAGCTATTTGTGTTTTTTCTAGCTGCTTGGATAAATAGTCAATGGAATCCTGCGATTCTTGTTGATCTTTTTGACGCATAAAGTCATTTAAGTCTTCCACCAACCAAATAAGCCATTGCTTAGTTATCTTAGGCGAGAAAAATAATAACTCTATTGTAACCATAGATGTAGTTTTGTCTTGTGAAACGTTTAATAATTTGGAAAAAGCTTCAAAAGACTCCCAAGGTGAAGGTTCAATTTTTTGTGGTCCTTTAACTTCTCTGACCCATTTTTTAATATTAATATCATATAAATCATCATCGTAAATAAGTTCATCCTTACTAACATCCCACTTTTCAGAGGCCATTAAGGGTACAAGTAAATTATGTTTTCTGATGAACTTTTCAATAAATGAACGTGATTTGATAATTTCTAACGCTAGGGTCGTTTTATCACCACCATTGCCCCCTAAATTAATGCCGGCTAAACTTGCCAAACCACCAAACTGACCTGAAAGTCCAGCTAAGCCTCCACTGCCCTCTCTTGTGGTTGGCGACAGCAAAACAGATGCTTTATAAATATCAGGTTTTGACAGCGCATAAGTCACTGATATTACTGTAAAAACAAAACTGACAACTAAAATGAGAATTTTACCAGCCCAGATAGCTCGCCATAATTCAGCTAAGTCTATTTCATCATCTTTTGATGTGTCAAAGTGCTCTTTATAACTGATATTGGTTGGCATAGTAGCACTCATGTTTTGCTGTTTAGGGGGAAGGGAATGATGTACTCCTTGACTCTTTGGTGTTTCCATTAATTTTCTACTTCGCTTTTATTAATTCTATTTTAATATTCAATTTACTTTAGGTATTAATCATTAAGATACAGTATCAAAGATGACATATATTTCATGATTATGCACTTCATTCAGGAACTCATATAATTTAATAATTACCCCGTTATGCTGAACTTGCTTACGCGAAAGTAAGTACTTAAGCTTAGTCCAGTACATAAACCGGCGTTCAGATGCATAACAACAAGATCCTGAAATGAATTCAGGATGACTGTCTTTCTAAGTATATTCCTTAGCTATATGCATAGGCATATTAGAATCAACATTTTAACGGCTCTATCGGTCGATTATAAGCTGCGAATTATAACAATAATACGTAGAATATTAATAGTAAAAAGAGTGTTTATTTGGAGTTTTATTCTCATACGCTTATCAAGTTTTTATTTATTCCCTTCGAATACTGAATAATTACCCCTACAACCCTGCAATAGCAGCAATTGCAACAGCGGTTTGATAGATAATCTGCGTACCTGTTGCCCATAAAGTCATGTTGTCGGTATATTCTAAATCTAGTGGTACCACAATACTGTCGCCTGGTGATAATGTACTATTGTTATTACTAAACCAGTTGCTATTATTTCGCAACATCACCGAACCATCGGCTTTAATGATATAAATGCGCTCGTTATCAGCACGCGCTTTAGTACCACCTGAGTTGGCAATGTATTGGTCAACGGTTATATTCTCATCATAAATATGTGACGCTGAATATTGTACTTCACCTAAGACACTTACCGACTGTTTCATTTTTGGTATATATAGAGCATCACCATTGTCTAATCGAATATCTGTGCTTGAATTATTTACTAGTAATCTAGGTAAATTTATTACTAACCGTCCAACTGCTTTGGTACTTTGAAGACGATTAACTAATTGATCCGCTTCTGTGGCACTGATGCTATCAGTATCAGCATTACTATCGGAGCTAACACTTAATACCGTTGCTTGATTTTTTAATTCAGCACCGATTCTGTCTATTTGTTGTTGCTCTTTTATCTGTAATGATTCACGGGTAAAAATAGCGGCTTTTGCATCTGCTTCTGCAGTTAGCCCCCCTGCTCTTTTTATGACATTACTTAATGTTTCATTTTTTTGTAATACATAACTACCAGGAAAAACCACTTCGCCTGCGAGCTTAATTATTTGCTGTTCACGCCATTCTGCAATGCGTTTTATTTGTAGTGTATCAAGAGGCTGTAATAATACCCTATCTTGCAGGCTAATTATTTTATGTGATATAGCAGCATTTCGAACACCGTCATGATTAAAGCGTGTTAATTCCGCATCTACCAAATAACTTGATTCTTTAAATCCCCCTGCTAAGTTGATCAATTCAGTACTGGACATATTATTTACAAAAGGGTAGCGCCCAGGAAAGTATACATCGCCATTAATATTGACAATATTTTGCGCTTGGTTCTTATTTGCTTGCCTCATTAATTCAGCATTTAATTCATTCAATAACTTTTCTCGTGAAAGTTTTTTGTCAAAAACAAATAAACGATCTTGTGGTAACAACTGTATATCTTTACTTTTGTCAGAGGTTAAATCTATATAAAGCACGGTAGTAAGTAGTGCTTTGTCTTTTCTAGCAAGTAGTGCAAAGTTTAATTCAGCGCTTGGGATGTACCCCATACCGGCTCTCAACAAATCAGCAACAGTTGCTTTATGTGTTAGTGGGTAACTTCCTTCATTACGTACAGCACCAACAATTTCTACTATTTTTGGCAACTCTGCTAACTGGGTTTGTTTGGTTAATGTTTTTAGCAGATCAGTTAAACTATTAGAGCGATTGTTATTTTTATTAAACACGTAAATTGTGTCTTGTGGCTGTAACGTAAAATTTGACAACGTACTTTTATTTTCAATATAGTCGGTAAAGTCTACATCGTAAGTCGTGATTTTACCTGTGAAGCTATTTTTACGGCTGATCACGATATAAGATAAATCGGGTTGTTCTTTGAAGTCGTCAATGCTTGCTAACAAGTCACTCAATTGCATTCCAGAGTGCCAACCGTAAATTCCAGCTCTGGCCACATGCCCCTTTATGGTAACCGTATTTTCAAGCTTAGTAAGTACTGATGATACTTCTACAACATCGCCATTAAAAATAATTGCAGGAAGGTTTTCTACGGTAAATTTATTAAATTCATCACTTAAATCTACACTTAATACCGAGCGTAAACCGCTTTTATTTATCCGTTCAATTTTTACAATGTTTTTGTAAGCTGTAGGTAACATGCCACCAGCAAGATTAATTAGTTGAGTAACATTTTTTTCATTTTTTACTTCATAAATGGCAGGACGAGTTACCTCTCCTTTTACGCCAACGGTTTTACCCACTGTTGGTATAAAGACCACATCGCCCGACATAAGGTTAACATCGTTAGAGGTATCCCCTTTTAACAATAAGTCGTAAAGGTCGAATGTGGTTATTAACTTACCTTGGCGTTTAATTTGAATGTTACGTAGTGAGCCAATATTATTAATGCCACCAGCAGCATAAAGAGCTTGAGTGACTGTTGCTAATGAACTTAGCGTATAAGATGCGGGTTTGTAGGCTTCTCCTAACACAAACACACTGATAGCCCGCAACTCTCCCATTGAAATACTAGCTTTCACGCCAATTTTGCGTTCGTTAATTATTTCTTGTAAAAAAGTTTTCGCCTCGCTGAAGCTTTGCCCAGCAAGATTAACTGGCCCAAGTTGAGGAATATTAACATTTCCCTGACGATTCAGAGTTAATTGTAAGCTTTGAGTTTCTTTGCCATAAAGTTGTATTGATAAAGTATCGCCAGGGCCTAATTTGTAATGTTCTGGCACAGGAATATTGCTAACAGGTAGAAAGGTAGAGGGTTCACCGGCAAACAAATCGTAACCATACGCTTTAAGTTTTACTTCAGATTTTTTGTTATCAAACTGAGAAAATATTGCTTGATCTATATCAGCAACCACTGCAGGAGTTTCTACTGTTTCGAGTGGTGGTTGGCGTTGCCTTGTTTGACGTGGTGTAACTGAAGTTGGCTCTGTTGTTACTTTTTTAGAAAGATTGTTCAAATTTAACAAACTTAAGTCAACTCCCATACTCTTAGCTAGAGCTTGCTGTTGAGATGCTGGTAACTGTTTAAATTTCTCTATTTGCTGTTGGCTTATTTCGGCTGAATGTAAAGGGAAAATGCTGAAAGTGATACTAATAAAAAGAAGTAACGATAATAAAAATTTCATTATATAAAATCTGTCCCTGTATAAACAATAATGGTTTAAAGTAAAATCCACGTGATTATAGCAATATAATTAAATTAAAAGCTAGAAATTTTCCCATACGGCAATAGTTTAAACATTTACTTGACGAGAACGTGGTTAGGTTTATCTTTTGCTTTTTACTGTATTTTTAGTGTCTATTTAATAGGTGAAGTTTGACTGGTGAGTGTTCAAGTTAATTCAAGTAAAATTTCATTTGCTTTGAAATGGCTACGACTTCAAGCTTTTGGAGCAATTGCTAGTGCTTTTATGTTAAATATTTTACTTTTCATACTAAATATAATTTAAGTATCTGTACTTTGGTTATTAAAGTTTCAGATCCTGAAACGAGTTCAGGATGACGGTGTCTTATTTTGGGTTTGTGGAACTGAATGGATGTCGGTATCTTGCTTTAAGTTGCAGGAGGGAGCGAATAGCAAGCTTTGTTATGCAAAGTCCACATCCCTACGCTGTCATGGTGAACTTGTTTCAGTTTCTGTTCTTTAGCGAGACATTACACGGTGTGATCATATAAATTTTTTTGCTAATTTTGATATTTCAGGCCAGTCATTATTAATAAGTGATTGTTTTTGCTTTTTACTCCACTTTCTAATTTCGCTTTCTATTGCAAATGCTTCATTTTCTTTTTTAAACTTCTG
>Ga0209292_1002409_pt1 | contig 21562 bp, 15 predicted proteins | sample GOMGulsemesocosm_2_FD_184634 | JGI IMG/M metagenome (GOLD analysis project Ga0209292, IMG submission 184634) | Methane-oxidizing microbial communities from mesocosms in the Gulf of Mexico - GOM9C Gulf of Mexico (SPAdes) (version 2) | ecosystem: Environmental > Aquatic > Marine > Cold seeps... | reverse complement strand
ACGAAAGTGGATTTTTTAGTATCTGATTACCGTTCTTATTGTTACCTAACTGTTGAGTCATTGATTGTAAATCACTGCACACAATCTCATCGTTACCTTCCAAATCTATGAAATAAGCACTGGTGAATGTCGATAAAGTAGATATATCAGTCACCTGATTATTTTTTAGTGTCAACAATCCTAAGTTAACTAGGGGTTTTAGCACCGTTAAATCATCAGTTTTAGTCGAATCTAGGCCTAACACTTTGAGTGCTGTTAGCTTTGACAAGCTGTCATTATTAATTAGCGGATTATTATCGACGGTTAACAATTCTAGAGATATTAACGCATCAAGCGCCGATAGATCAGTAATAGCATTATCGGCCAGTCCAAGCGACTTTAACGTCGTGAGGTTTACAAGAGACGATATATCATTGATACGATTGTCAGATGAATGAAATGTTTCTAACTTTGTAAAGTTTGATAAGAAACTCAAGTCTAAATACCAATTATGGACTTCATCTAAGTCATGGTTGTCATTAATGGCCAGCATAGTCAGTGACGTTAATTGATTAAGCACTGAAAAGTCAGAAATATAATTATTTGATAATGTTAATTGCGTTAATGTTGTGAGTTCGCTTAGGGCTGGCAAATCATCTGATTCGAGCTGGTTATTACCTATACTAAGTGCTCTTAATGCTGTGAATTTCGATAAAATTGAGATAACACGTATCTCATTATCATCAAGATTTAAAATCTCTAAGGCGACATTATCACTAATAGCACTAATGTCATTAATTCCGGTACTATCTAAGTGTAAAATGGTTAAACTTTTTAGCGTATTTAGGGCTGTAATATCTTTGAGGTTGTTGTTATGCCCTACATCTAAAAATGTTAAGTTTTTGAGGTCTGAAAAATCAGCTAGGGTTACAATCTCATTGCCGTAAAGTCGTAATTCAGTCACTTTATCAAGACTCGATATCGGGCTTAAATCTTGTATTTTATGACTATTTAGATAAATTAAGGTTAACGCGTCTAATTTTTCTATACCAGTAATATCTACAATTTCTTTACCTACCTCGACCGTACATTCTAATTTGTACATCTCGCTGATTAGTGTCCAACTTGCCTGACTTGCCGTATTGGTAATGCAGTTTTGTAAGTTAGTATCACTAACAATAATATCACTGATCAAGGTCGGTGTAGGCGCTGGTGTTGGTGACGGGGCAGGGGTTGAAGAACTTCCGCCACCACAACCACTCAGTAAAAAAACGGTGGTTAGTGCACCAGCAAGTAAAGACAGTTTAGACATGTAGATTATTTCCTTATAAAACTTTGGTTTATTGAGTTTTAAATCACTATTTCATTAATGATTATTATTGGTTAGATTATATCTGTGTTTGAAATAAGTTAAAGGAAACCTAACTAACATACCGTAGCTTATTGTTACTTGATGTTACTTGATGTAATTAAGTAACAATAACCATGACCGATATATTCATGTTAATTATTAGTGGGATAAAGATCGGGTAATGTTAGTTAATACATATAATAGTATGAAATAATGACCAATTCACTCATGCTTTATGATGACGTTAAACGTTACAGACGCTTACTTATTTTAGTTTGTATCTGTTTGTATCTGGAGCGCTACTGTAAAGTTACAAATGGTGACTGAACAACTAACCGCCGTTATTTATAGTTCATGTTATTAAAAGTCGTTAAATTTGGAGTTATTAATGAATCGTTTAGTTATAGGTACGGCAATCTTACTTGCTTGGTCAGTTAGCCTGAACTCACAAGCTGTTGAACATGATCATAATACAAATCAGTTGAGTCAATTTAAGCGTTGGTTGCCTTCACCACATGTAGCCATTGTGAATCAGCGCGTTAATAGTCGCGTATCGGCGGGAAGCCAAGTTACCATTGATTTTTCTGACTTAAACCAAACGCTACTCGACACCACAACCTCAGTTGTTATTAGTCTGCCTATACCTACTGGTGAATTAGCCAAATTTGAATTAACCCCGTCAAATACGATGGCGTCAGAACTTGCTAGTCGCTATCCTACAATTCGAACATTCAAAGGTGCTGAAGTGGGTAACCCACATAACAGCGGAACGTTTGATGTGACCCCACACGGGTTTCATGGCTTGTTTGCATGGAATAAACAAGATGTTTATCTTGAGCCACAGTTTCAAGGCAACACTGAACGTTATGTTAGCTATTTTAAAAAAGATGCATTGGCACTTAAAGCGAATAAGCTTAATAAAAGATTACCGCCAATAAAAAAATTGATAGAAAATTCTCAATCATTTAGTCAAAAGGCCTATCGTAAGCAAGCACCTTCATTAAGAACTTATCGAATCGCAGTAGCAGCCGATGGCGAATTTACGGCGTTTCACGGCGGCACTAAGGTATTAGCATTAGCGGCTGTTGTCACCATGATTAACCGTGTGAATGAGGTATATTTACGTGATTTAGCCATAAGACTTGAATTAGTTAACGATAACGACAAGCTCATTTATGTGGATGCTGCAACGGACCCTTACGCCAATGACGATACTGACGTAGATTTAAATACGAAGGTCATTGATGATGCCATTGGTAATGACAGTTACGATATTGGTCACATTGTAGGTACGGGCGGCGGCGGCGTTGCAGGCTTTGGTGTTGTTTGCGACTCAGTGTCTAAAGGTGAAGGTTTAACAGGATCAGATAGCCCAACTGGGGATTCATTCTTTATTGATTTTGTGGCGCATGAGATTGGCCACCAATTTAAAGCTGATCATACTTTTAATGGTATCACGGGCTCGTGTGAAGATAACAGAGCTGCAGCGAGTAGCTATGAACCTGGCAGTGGATCAACCATTATGGGATATTCAGGTATTTGTGATGGGCAAGACTTACAAGACAATTCAGATCCGTACTTCCATACTCATTCAATTTCAGAAATTACTACGTTTGTAACCAGTGGTTTAGGCAACAACTGCGGAAAAAGCACGCCATTGTCAAATGCTGCACCTGTTGTGAATGCTGGAACTGACTATGTTATTCCCGCTCAAACGCCATTTGAACTCAGTGGCAGTGCGACAGATAGTGATGGTGATACTTTAAATTATAGCTGGCAGCAGTATGATTTAGGCCCTGCAAGTAACAATGCTGCACAGCAAATAGATGATGGCAAAAGGCCGTTATTTAGAGTGTGGAACCCAACAGCACAAGCCAAGAGAACTTTTCCTCAGTTAAATTCCATTCTAACCAATACGTTAGTTATTGGTGAAACATATCCAACCACGTCACGTGATCTTAATTTTCGGTTGTTAACGCGAGATAATAAGGGCGGTGTGAGTTTTGACACGATGAAAGTCACCGTTGTTAAAACCAATGAAGCCTTTGCAATAACATCACCAGCATTGGGCAGCAAATGGGATAGCGCGAACCAAGTGATCCGTTGGAATGTTGCTGGCACCAATGAGTCTCCTATATCGTGCCCTACAGTTGATGTGGCTTTATCGATAGACGGTGGTAATACCTTTGAAGCACCGTTTGCTACAAGTGTCATCAATAACGGTCGTCATAACGCTACGATACCCAGAAAGAGTAGCGACAAGGCTAGGGTAAAAGTAAGCTGCAGTAATAATGTTTTTTTTGCGATTAGTAAAGGGGATTTCATACTTGAAGTTAGCAGTGATGCTTTTGCAATCATCGGATTGAAGAGTGTGTTATCTATGAATGAAGATACTGCCATCACACTGACTCCTACGTTATTCAATTTCCAAGGTGGTCAAGCTGACAGCATTAAAGTGTTACCCGGTACTAACTATCAAGTAACGGATGGCAAAATTTTACCCAATGAAAATTATTATGGTGATATTTCTGTTGGTGTTATTGGTATTAAAAACACCGTTGAGACGACTACTTTTGTCATTACCATAAAGGTCATTTCAGTTAATGACAAACCTATTGCCAATAATGATACGGCGAGTGTTGTGGCTGATTCAACGAACAACAGTATCGATGTATTAAGTAATGACAGCGACCCTGATACAGATGATACCCTCACATTAACTCGATATGATTATTCGGGGAGTGGCGCCGTGAGTATTGCAGATAATAAAATTGTCTACACACCAGCCAATGGTTTTGTGGGTAATGAGTCAGTGGCTTATGTTGTTTCTGATACACAAGGTGCTACAACAAATGCCAGTGTTACGATTACGGTAACCGCTAAGACTAAAGTTATTGTACCTACAACGAGTGATTCAACGTCCAAAGGTGGTTCAATGTTTTGGTTAACATTTGTATTAATGGTCAGTGCTTTGATGCGTAAACGGCTAAAAATAGGGAGATTAAGATGAAATCGTTATATTTAAAAGTGATGATGCTTGCTTGTCTTTGCTTAAGTCTTGGTGCATGTAATAGTGCGAGTTCGGAGGATGATATTCTGTCTGTGTCATCTTTTAATAAAGAAATTGATAAAGAGATTCGCGAAGCGTTATTACAAGGTGATTATCGATTATATGCATCGAGTGGCAGGCGAACGGTTTATCCAGGCATTGGTAATGAAGAGTTTGAAAAAGTGCGCAAACATTGTGGTCATAAATTCATGAAACATACGGGAGATGTGATTAGAACAGATCAACAAATAATCGCTAGGAAGCAAAAGTTAGCCTTTATGGCTGTATTTAATAAACGAATGATTGTAAATTGTTTCAATCAAATCGATAAATAGTACCTAACCGTTAAGTGTGAAAATGATGACAATTAAACCCTCTGTATTACTGGTTGATGATGATATCGAACTTTGCCAATTAGTGGGTAGTTATCTTGAAAACAATGGGTATGAAGTAAGCGCACTACATGATGGTCAAGAGGCAAGCACGCTAATTCTTGACCAAAATCCGGATTTAGTTATTTTGGATCTTATGTTGCCCCATGTTGATGGGTTAACTATTTGCAAGACAATTCGACATGATTATCATGGGTCTATCATCATGTTAACGGCCCTTGATGATGACATTGATGAAGTGACAGGTTTAGAAGTTGGTGCTGATGATTATTTGGCAAAACCTGTGAAGCCGCGGGTTTTGTTAGCGCATATAAGGGCCCAATTACGACACCTAGAAAAGATGAACCGTCAGTTGCAATCGATAAAATTTGGTGAGCAACATTATACGTTGATGACACAAAGCAGAACGGTATTATGTGACAATATTGAATGTGAACTCACGTCAGCAGAATACGAAGTATTACTAATTCTAGCGCAACATAGTGGCGAAATAGTGAGTAGAGACAAGCTTCATCAGTTAATTTTTAATTTTGAATTTGATGGCATTGACCGATCTATTGATTTACGCATATCTCGATTAAGAAATAAATTGGCGCTTTACTCGGGTGAAAAAAATATAATTCAAACAGTGCGCAATAAAGGCTATTTGTTGCTGAGGTAAATGATGATCGCTTTTCACAGAATAGGTTTCACCCTTTTTTTTGCTTTTACGTTTGTGGCAATTGTAAGTGTTATGTTTGTATATCCGGCAATAGATCGCATGACGCAAAATGTTATTGGCGACAAGTTACTTTACGCTAAAGAGGTTATTGATGAGTCATTCTCTGATCAAAATGCTAAACAATGGCAGAGCCTCTCAATTGAAGTCGCCGATAAAATTAATATGGATATATATATTGATCGACGCAGCGATAGTTACATACCTCAAGAGTACCTTACTCAACTAAGCGACCCCATCGGTAAAAATGGCATCATTGAGCTTGATGCATTGCAAGTATATTACCCCCTAGGTGACGATTTTATTTTATCGGCTGGTCCAATATTAGATTTTGGCTGGATAGTTTTTGCTTCTGAGTTGGCCACGTGGTTAATCGCGTTTTTTATGACACTGACAATTACTTATTATTTTTACTTACGTGATAAAAAAGATCTTCAAACATTAGCGAATTTGTTACCGGTCTTAAAAACAAATGAACGAGATAAATCGTTAGTCGATATCATTTCATTGACCGATAAAATAAATCGGCTGGTGGAGCAAAATGATAATAAGTCAGACTCCCTTGAAAAACTTATCATCTCGCAACGCGATTTACTACACGGTATTGCACATGAGGTTAGAAGCCCATTAGCTCGAATGGAATTTGCGATCGAGTTACTGCAAACAGCCGACGAACAAGAGCAAATAGCGCTGTCTGCACAATTAGATAAATACCTTAAAGAAATAGATGAATTAGTAAGAGAATTATTAAGGTACTCAAGACTACAGCATGATGAATCCCAAATCAGATTATCAAGTAATACAATAGAGAGCCTTTTTGAAGCTAGCTTAGATAAAGTAATCCCAGTTTATCCGACCATTGAGTTTTGTATTAATGATAATAATAGAGTGTCGATTAATTGTGACAAACATCTAATGGTCATCGCATTAGCAAATATTTTACGTAATGCTGGTCGATTTGCTAAACAAAAATGCCTCATCAGCTGGCATTCAACTAAAGATAATATAATTATTACGATTGAAGACGATGGTGCGGGACTTCCCCCTGGGAAAAAACAGCAAATATTTGAACCCTTTACGCGATTAGACCCAAGTCGGACTCGTGATTCTGGTGGGCATGGGTTGGGACTTGCGATTGTTCAAGCAATTATCCATCGGCATCATGGAACTGTCGCTGTGAGTGATGCAGATATTGGCGGGGCTAAATTTGAAATCACTCTTCCTAGGTAGATTGAATAGTGCAGGCCTCGACTTACCGAGTTAAGTGGATAAAAGATGAAATCTTTGTACAAAACATCTTAAAATGAGCAATACTTAATTTAACTATTTGTCGTCAATAAAACCATTTTCAAAAAATCATATTTATTTAATAACCTGCACCACTTTATAAGTGTGTCCTATGGGAAAAATTTATGAACTTTTTAAAAAACCTAACAATCAAACTTAAACTCAACTTCATCACTGCACTTGTCGTCACTTCAATATTGGGCATCACCCTTATCATGTTTACTAATGCTGGGCTCATACAGAAAAATTTCAATGAATATGACCAAGCTGCGGTGGAAAGTCAGAAATTAATTATTATGATTAACCGAGATATGAATTACATCTCTCGGTTAAATAGAAGCATTATGCTGGGGGATGACTTTTTAAAAAACCTTAATAAGTCAGATGTCTATAGAGAGAAGATAGTAGGACACTTTGCTAAATTAAAGCTAGCTATTAATGCTATTACTGATGAACGAAAATCAGCGAGGCTCAAACAATTAGTGGATAAATCCGAGTCTGACACCATTACATTTATGAATGATGGCTACGATCGAATGTCAAAGCTTGAATCTGTTGAAAGAACATCACAGGTTTTAGCGAAAGCATGGCAAGGTTATAAAGAAGGTGCCTCACCTTATGCTAATAATGCACGAACAAGCTTTAAGCAACTTGTAACCTACCAAGATGAAATCAGAGATGAATTACAAAATAATGCGATGAGTGCCATATCTAGTATGGAAATAGAAACGGCGATTGTTGGCGCCGTGTTTTTAATCCTAACCGCTGGTTTTATTCTTATCATCAATAAAGATATTGTTCTCTCGATTGAAATAGTAAAGAAAAAAGTTGAATTTATCGAAGAAAACTCAGATCTCTCACAAAGGATTTTCGTTAGAAATAATGATGAATTAGGACAGTTAAGTGAATCATTAAATAATATGTTGTCCACTTTTCAAAATAGTATTGAAATTGTGTCAATCACCTCAGAAAAACTGTCGGCTACTGCCGAACAAGTGGCGCAAACAACCGTTGCAACGGCTGATTCCGTATCAAGTCAGCAGTCAGAGCTTAATCTTGTTGCAACAGCAATGAACGAAATGACATCAACAGTAATGGAGGTTGCTAAAAATGCGAACACGGCTGAATCATTTGCAATGAGCTCTGATACTGAAGCCCAAGAAGGTAAAGTTGTAGTTCAAGCGACTATAGACACCATTCAAACATTAGCTTCAGAAATAAAATCGGCTTCTGTGATTATTGATGGACTCAAAGAGGATAGTAATCAAATAGGGACAATTTTAGATGTTATTAAGAGCATCGCAGAACAAACTAATTTATTGGCATTGAATGCGGCTATTGAAGCGGCAAGGGCTGGAGAGCAGGGACGTGGTTTCGCTGTGGTAGCTGATGAAGTTAGATCGTTGGCTAGTCGAACTCAATCTTCGACTGAAGAGATTCAGAAAATGATCGAAAAGCTTCAAACTGGAACAGATAAAGCCGTTAGCGCTATGTTAGATAGCCAAACCTATGTGGAGAAAGGTGTTACGAGTGCAGAATCTGCAGGCTTAGCATTAGATTCTATCACTGAGTCGGTATCAGCAATATCTGATATGAATACTCAAATAGCAACCGCCGCAGAAGAGCAAAGTAAGGTATCAGAAGAAATAAACATCAACATAGTCAACATTAACGATGCGGCTGAAATTACCTCCAAAGGCGCAAGTTCAACATCGAAGGATAGTAAAGAAGTTGCGACACATTCACAGGATCTTGCACAAATAGTGGCAAAATTTAAAATATAACTGTGGCGGCATTGATCCTAACAATGAAAGTTGTAAGCTATTCATGGAGTCCTTTTGGCAAGGTGATAATAAAACTAGTTCCTTGTTGTTGCTCACTTGTACATTCTATATTTCCGTGTAACTGCTGGGTAATGAGGTTGTAAACAATGTGCATGCCAAGGCCGCTATTTCCTACGTTACGTGTTGTAGTGAAAAAGGGGTCAAAGATTAAGTCCACAGTATCTGTTGGCATACCAATACCATTATCTGTAATAATAATTTCTATGTCATCAAATTTTGAATTAACAACAACAGTTATCTGACCATCTTTTATGCCTTGAAATCCATGTTCTAACGCATTGTCGACTATATTCGTAATGACTAATGAAATAGCGCCAGGGTTTGAAAATAGTTGAACATCGACATCACTATGGGTAAATGAAAGCGTGTGACTTGCTTGACTTACCTTCGGCCTTAACGTTCTTAAGTTATTGGTCAAGTAATCTATTAGGTCAAACTGCCTAAAATCGTCTAATGATTGATCAACCGCGACTTGTTTGAAACTAGCGACTAATTCACTCGTTTTATTTAAGTTCTCATGCAGCATTTTGGCACTGTCGATGATTCTTTTATATGTTTTGTCAAAGTCTGATTTTTTCAGTGATTGTGTTTTAACTTTTTCGTTAATGAAATTGATGTCATCTTCCAGAATTGTTACGGCGGTAATACTAATACCTAATGGCGTATTAATTTCGTGTGAAACCCCTGCGACTAAGCGTCCTAAAGAGGCATGTTTTTCTTGCTCCACTAGCTGTTGTTGTGTATTTTTTAGATGCGCTAAAGAGTCTTGCGCTTCTTGGGTTTTTAATTTTAATTGCTCAGTACGTAATTTCACCTTGGTTTCGAGCTTATCGTTGAGGTTCTTAATTTCGAGTTTAGATTTTTTCAATTTTATATTATTAAAAGATATATCTGAAATATAAGAGTTTACCTGTTGATAAACTTCATTTAAGGCATGAATGATAGGTGTAAACTCGTTGAGTTTTTTGTAATCAATCGATTGAACAGTAACAAGGTTGTTATTGTTTTTATCATGACCAATTGATGCCTTTATCAAATTCAATACACGGTCAAAGGGAGAAAATAAATAGCGCATAAAAATTAGAATGATTGCAATGAAAATGGTGCCAATTATGCTACCCACAATCAGTGTTAACAGCGTAATTGCGTTGATGTCTTTTTCTAAATCAGACACAGGACTTAATGAGCCAAAAATAAAACCAGATTTAGTCAGGGTATAATAGATATTATAGTAAACCCCGTTTATTTTTATATCAGTTAGCGTACGTAATTCGTCATCTTCAAGTGGTTCAATTAATGCGGGAAACCAAGAAGGTCGGGAAGAGGTGTTATCTGAAGACTCAAGAGCTTGCGGGTAACTAATTAGTTGTTTAGATTGCGCATGAATCAAAAATGAAAATGAGTTTTTTGTAACTTGTAACTGCTCGATAAACGTTGCTATATGCTCAAGAGACCAATCTACGGTAGATATTCCGATAGGACGTTTGTTCTTATCAAACATGACAGCGTCTACTGTCATCATTAATGAAAACGTTGCCGCATCATCGACGTAAGGTGTGGTCCATAAAACAGGTTTAGTCGTGTCTTGTGTGCGTCCCCAATTATTCTTTGATGCAATTTGATACCAATCCATGTTGTGATAATCATAACTGGCGATACTCAGATCCCATGTGAATTTGATTTCATCACCTGACTGATAAGCATAAGGACCATAATATTTAAGTTTTTCATCATAGGTGAAGGGTTCATACCATATGCCACCACCAACGGCCTCAGGAAAATTACGGAAGTTTTCAATGAGTATACTTTTGTATTGCTCAGTCAAATAAGAGGCAGAAACAATTCCAGACTGTTTCATGTCATAAAGGCGTTCACCTGTTTCAGCAAGGTGAATAGCGTTACGTTCCATCATCAAACTTAAACTATTAATCTTTTCACTTCCCACACGAAATATTTGCTGTATTTCTTGGGCTTTAAGTTCGACTAATTCTTGTTTGTAGACGTAATTATTAAATAATTGGATAGAGCTATAAGCGACGAGTTCAAAAAAAACGACAAATGCCAAAATTCTGGTTTTTATATTGAGCTTGTACATAGAACCTCAAGATCAGACTTAATATTAATAATAGAGAACAAAAACGCCGCGAATACTGGTTTAAGCTCTGTTTCAGAGCGATTCGAATTGCAAGTGTCTAACAACATTATGTGGTGATTGTTAATGATAACTGATATTTATTACGATATGACTTCTACCATAACACTAAAGTAATTTTGATAAAACCCTACTTTAACTACTGAATTTTAAGATAATATACAATTATACTTATTGAACTTAATGCATAATTTCTGACAATAAATTCCCTGCGATTGCGTCTTGGCAAGTAATTATTATGCTTAACCAACTGAGCATTGTTTATCATTATGCTAAAGTGCCTGCCATAAAAATCAAATAATAAAAGTGAGTTATATGCTTGATGTGATCATTCTAGCCCTGGCGTTAAGCATGGATGCTTTCGCCGTATCACTCGGTCTTGGTGCTAAACCCAGCATGAATATTCGATGGTTGAGCATCATATCAGGGCTTTATTTTGGAATATTTCAAGGGCTAATGGCCCTTGCTGGTCATTTAGGCGGTGCTGGAATACTTGGCAAGGTTGAACTTTATGCTCCTTGGCTAGCCTTTTTATTGCTAACGGCTATTGGTGCAAAGATGATTTATGAATCACTGTTAGTCGACATCGAAAAACCTGTGGTTGATGTCACTCAAAAGGTGCTGTTGATGTTAGCTGTCGCTACAAGTATCGATGCCATGGCTGCTGGTTATTCCCTCTCGTTATTTACCGTTTCCCCCTTTGTTTCATGTGCAATTATTGGGTTTGTCACGTTAATATTAAGTAGTGCTGGTGTAGTTATTGGTGCGAAATATGGTACCTGGTTAGAAAAGAAGTCAGAGCTGGCGGGAGGTATTGTTTTAATCTTGATTGGCTTAAAAATAGTGATGGGGTCATTGTAAAAGGAGCAGTTTAATAAACAATCATCTAGGAGGGGGTACTGGCGATTGTTTATTAAAAGTATTATTTTGATGTTTTAAAAAACATGAGTTTACGCCATCCGCTGACGTTAGTCGGCCCCGTTATTCTTAATATTACATTTCGAACTAAGCGTCCTAAAGGCGTTTTTCCTATTTCAGCTAATTTTATCGCTTTATTTGACTGTTCCATCACCCAGTTTATATGTTCAAGGCGCTGGGTTTTAAATTGATGTAAAATATGATGAATAGAGTCTGTTTTTTCTATTGCCTCTCCAAGCGTTAATACATCTTCTATAGCCATGCTAACGCCTTGTTGCAAAGAAGGAGGGCACCCGTGCAAAGCATCACCAATCAGTACCACATGGTTATGATAAACCTCTCTAGACACTACTGATTTGAGTTGGCCTTTTATTACATGGTCAGCTTGAGCTATTGCATGTGAAACCTGCGGGCAATATTCAGAAAATAATTTGCCAATTATTTCTTTAGCGTCAACTTTATAATGCGCCTTATCAACATCTGAAATTTGTGCATAACAATAGAGGCGATTATTTGAGATTGGGTAAAACATAAATAAATCATTGTTACCTAATAAATAACTTGGCTGCATATTATGATTGGGTGAATCAATACAAAACCGCCAGTTGGTCACATTGAGGTCTAAGAGTTCAGGAGAATCAAAAACGCAATGGCGCACTTGAGAATTTATGCCATCTGCGCCAATCACCAAATCATAAGTTGTTGTTTTGCCATCACTGAATGTCACTTTATTTGAATTTTCTGTACTCACTATATGAGTAATGCTTTGTTCATACGTTATATGATGCTTAATTTCGCTTAATAAAATATCGAGTAAATCACCACGCTCCATCGCAACAAATGGCTGTACGTTTAAGGGAGGCGCCAATAGTGATGCCTTACTTAATAATTGACGACTAGATGTTTCAAAACGAATTTCGTTCACATGATGAGCGCGAGCTAGAATTTTTTCTTTGAAACCAAGCTTTTCAAATCCAGCTATCGCATGTGCAGGTAAGCAAATACCACCTCCTTGGCTAGCATCTTCGTTTGATTTTTCAATGATATCAATATTGTGATGGCCGTCTTTCAATCTATGATACATAGCTGCACCAGCGATCCCTGCGCCAACAATTAAAATTTTCATGTAACCTACCTATTAAATTTTTCAAATGAGAGCTAAAACAAAAAAGTCCAATTAATAGACGTACTACTAATTGGACTTAGAACAAATAAAATGTGAGCTAGACTTATTCTTCCCAGATGCCTTTTTCAGTTTTTCCATCTAATGCAGGAAAGTTTTTTGCGACGAATTTTGGTGTTACACCAGCTTTTCGTTGTTGCTGATAATCTTTGATAACAGCTATTGCTAGACCTGACAATAAGACCAGTGCCACTAAGTTAACCAGTGCCATTAACCCCATAGAGGCATCGGCTAGTGCCCAAACAATGTTGATTTTTGCCAATGCGCCAAACATAACCATGGCAACAACACATAATCTAAAGGGCGCTAAAACGGCCTTTTTATTATTTGATAAAAATAAGATGTTTGTTTCTGCATAACTGTAATTAGCAATAATAGACGTGAAACAGAACAGCACAATGGAGCCTGCGATAAATAGGCCGCCCCATTCACCCACATGAACATCAAGCGCTGCAATCGTTAAGGCAATACCATCACCTGAGGCATCGACATCACCAGCTAATAAAATAATCGCGGCAGTGGCTGTACAAATAACTAATGTATCAACAAACACACCAAACATTTGAATGAAGCCTTGAGACGCTGGGTGGTTAGGATTAGGTGATGCACTTGCCGCTACATTGGCTGCACTACCCATGCCTGCTTCATTTGAGAATAAACCACGTGCAATACCGGCTTTCATGGCTTGAGCGATAGCAAACGCTAAACCACCACTTGCCGCTTCTTGCCAGCCAAAGGCGCTATTGATAATAAGCATGAAAACTTGTGGCAGCTTTTCAACGTTCATAGCCACAACAATTACCGCAATGAGTAGGTAGGCAATAGCCATAATAGGAACCAGAATTTCTGAAACCTTAGCTACTTTTCTTAAACCGCCCATGATAACTAAACCGCTGGCAATGGATAAGACTATGCCAACAATCATAGGGTCAAAAGCAAATACTTGGGTCATAGCGCCGGTGATAGTGTTCGCTTGAACCGCATTAAAAACTAAGCCAAAAGCGATGATTAGGAAGATGGCAAATAAAATGCCCATCCATCTTTGACCAAGACCCTTGGTCATATAATACGAAGGCCCACCACGAAATTGACCATCTTCATCTTTCACTTTAAAGACTTGGGCTAATGTTGATTCAACCATTGATGTTGCCATACCTAAGAAGGCGATGAGCCACATCCAAAAGATGGCTCCAGGGCCACCTGTAGTTATAGCTACAGCAACACCAGCCATGTTTCCCGCGCCAACACGTGCAGCCATACTTGTACAAAATACTTGGAATGAGGATAAGCCATCTTTAGTGGAATGACGGCTAATGCGCATTAAACTAACGGCGTGACCAAAATTGGTTACTTGGATAACACCCAAACGAAGTGTAAAGAAAATACCAGCACCAACTAGGCCATAAATGAGCACCGTTTCCCATAAAATGGCATTAATAAAGCTTACTATTGTTTCTAACATAACTACCTACAGAAAATAAAAATTTCGTTAACTTAGCACGTTTTTCTTTCATCTACATGTGAAAAAACAATTGTTACGTTAATATCTGTTTTTTATGGGGTAGTTTGCATTATTTTTAAGCCGTATCATGCTGGTATAAATGATGTAATAAATTAGCCGAAGCATGATTTTTGTCATCACACACGCTGAGTAAATCATCAATAAAATGGGTTAAAGCGCGATGTTCAATTTTCTGGATATTTTGTTGCTGGTTATCGCTTAGCATGTGATACATGGAAGCTGCGCCAAAATCACCAAAAATAATGTTGGCATTTTCGTCCACTAACGTATTGTGAGCGTATAAATCACCATGACATACCTTATTGCTATGTAAGTGCTTAAACACTTCAATCATTTGTGTGACTATTTTTTCTATCTTGGCCTGTGAAATTGTATAACCGTTCTCAAAGGTATCACGAGTGCAGGTTGTTAAGGTTGGCGGCAAGCCTAAGTTTTTAAAATGCGCAGGAATTAAATTCATAATTAATGCGAGGTAACCGTCTTCATTAACTTGAGCAAGGGATTGCACCAAACTTGGGTGATTGCCTACTTTTAGACAAGCTTGCAGTTCATCTTCTGGATAACCATCACTTGTGACACTGCCTTTAAATACTTTCACCGCTATTTGAGAAGGAAAAGAGGGCTGAGCTTTGTTCCAGGTTGCTTTAGAAATGACGCCTGACGCGCCTTGACCTAACACTTCGTGTAACGTATAGCTACTTGAAGGCAGTTTTGCAACCGTATTAACCTGGTCATCAGTCTGACAAAATGGATTACCAGAAAATGCAAACCAAGCGAGATTGGGTAATTCAAACAGCTGATCTGGGCAATGATCTAATTGATTGGCTGAAATGCGAATTAATTCTAAATTAACAAGTTGGTTCATGTTACTCGGTAGTGTGGTTAATTCATTACCAGCGAGTGCTAATTTCTTAAGCAACGTTCGGTCACCCAAAGAGTCTGGTAATGAAGCTATTTTGTTATCCGTTAAAATTAACCAACGTAACTTCACCGGTAAAGAGTTTTGGGGAACGTGCGATATTTTATTAGACTTAAAGCCAACCATTTCTAAATTTGGACATTTACCTAACGATTCAGGCAACGTTGTGAATAGATTATTTGAAGCAAAAATTATTTTTAGGTGCACAAGTTGACTAATTTCGTCAGGCAATGACGATAACTGATTGTTAGATAAATCTAAGGTTTCTAAACTGTCCGCCAGTGTCAAAATTTCAAGGGGAAAAGAGGTTAAATTCTCCGATAATTTTAAATGCTTAGTCCCTTGTAATATACCCGATTGTAATTGAAATAATGTCTGCACGCCGTTAATACTCACTAAGATAGAAAAGAAAGGGCGCAGGTTACTCGAATTTATTTTTTAAAGATAGGCTAGAGGAGAGTTATTCGCTTATGACTGAGCCAACATAACCTTATTACGTCCTGAATCTTTAGCTTGATAGAGTGCGGCATCAGCACGAGATATCCATGTTTGTTCTAGTTCGTCAGATTGATATTGTGCAATACCCAAAGATATAGTGAGTTTTATATTATCAGTAAATGTGTGAGATTCTACAAGTTGTCTAAGCTTTTCAGCCACTACTTTCGCATCCTGTAAAGTCATCTGCAGTGGCATAACAATAAACTCTTCGCCACCATATCGGTACAAACGTTCAAAAGAACGGGTGTTCTCTTTCAATAATTTACTGACTTCTATGAGTACTTTATCACCGGCGAGATGACCATACTGATCATTTACAGACTTAAAATGATCAAGGTCGATAATAATTAAGCAAAGGGGGAATTGATTGCGTTGGTGCTTATTAATGAGCTCTGAAAGGCGTTCATTAAAAGCTCTTCGATTACCTGCTTGCGTGAGTGAATCTATCGTAGCTAATTTTATTAATTGCGTTTCTATTTTTTGGTTTGAGCGAAAAATAAGTAGGGCAAATATATTAAGTAATGAGCTCGTAATAAAAACAGTAAAAAGCTCAATGTATGGTAAGGCTGGAAATGTGATAATTATTAATAGAATGATCGACACAACACATATAGAAAAGGCCCTCATATAAGACGTTAAATAATATATAGCCACGACACATGGATAATACCAATAAAGCGCCGTAGGACCTTTAATGACAATATCAATCAGAATAGCGGCCATGATGAAAATTGACATAAAAATTCTGGCGACGTTTACTTTCCGAGTTTTGTAAACAAATATGAAAAAACTGATCATGACAAGGGTGACGGTGGCATCAAGTAGAGCAACGTTCCAGTCATGCTTAATTAAGCGCACAATAATAAAGGGGGAAACACAAATAACGGCCAAAGCACTCAATGACAGCAACACGATCTCAGGCTGGGTCCGATTGGTTATTTCCGTTTTTAGTCTCTGATAAAATTCAGTCATAAATCCCTATCGATATTTTTCATTATTATCAGTATAGCGCTTTAGTTCGATACATCTATAGTGACAACCTGATTTTCCACAAGAAAAAACAGCTGTAAGTGAGGGCCTGTTGATAATATTGCGCGTTACATTCACTTGTAAAAAGTAAAAGTAAATGCAACGGCGCAGGGAATTGCTGATATATGTGATTTATGGAGTTACGGCAAAGCGCTGATTAGTTGTAGTGAGTATTTTACCCTCGGTCATCTCAATAATGTCGTCACTAGGTTCAATTAATTCTAAATGATGACATATCATGATAACGCGTCTGTCTAGGGCTAACTTACGCAATAGCGTCATTAGTTCAGATTTTTTAGTATGGTCAAGCGCTGATGTTGGTTCATCCAATAGTAAGACCTTAGCGTGTCTTAATATCGCACGAGCAATTGCAAAACGTTGTTTTTCGCCTCCAGAAAATTGATGAGCTTGCTCAGAAACTATGGTCGAGAAATCTTTATTTATTCGCAATAACCAAGTTTGTAAACCAACAGATTCTAAAGTTTCAATAAGCGTTTCGTCTGTTAAAGACTGGTCGAGGCCAAGTGTTAAGTTATCTCTAATAGATGCATGAAGTAACTTGGGCTCTTGATCAACCCAGGCAATAGCTTGACGAACAGAAGTAAGGTCAAAATCATGTAATGGTTGATTGTTAATAAATACTTGCTGATGCGTCTCTGGATAAAATCCTAAAAATTGACTCATCAGTGTTGTTTTTCCACTACCACTTTCGCCGATAACCATAGATAAACCGGCGCCGTCAAAATGACAACTCACCCTGTCAAGTATCGTTTTATCACCACGAATGAAGCTGAGCTCTTGTACAGATAGGTTTTGTATATGTGTAACTTTCTGTTTCCCTGTTGATTGCTCAATAGGTAATTGGCTGATTTCAGTGAGACGGCTAGAGGCACCGATAGCGCGATTTAAGTTACTAAAAAACATAGCCATCGACATTAAAGGAAAGGTTAAGCCAAACAAATACAACAAAAATGCCGTAACAGTGCCTAATGTCATCGACCCCTGACCCAACCAGTATGCAGAAAACGCTAATATGGCAATCATGCTTATCATCAAGACTAAATTGGCAATTGGGCCTATGAGTGAGGCAATAGTTGTTGCGCGCATTTCTTGTTTAAAACATTCATTGACGAGTATTTTCGATTGACGTTTCATATCAGGCGCACCATTATGCGATTTTATCAATTGACCATAACGTAACCATTCAGTCAGATATTTTAATAAATTTGCTTCAGCAGTTTGTGATGCTTTTCCAATATTATTCATCATCAAGGCAATGGGAGTAATAATGATAAACCCAAGTAATACACAGGCTACAAGGACTAAGGTTAAACGCCAATCGAGCACAAACATAATTGAAACTACGGCTACTAAAGATACTAATCCACTGATTAAGCCGATTAAATCCTCAGCAAGCACAGATTTAACTTCTTTAGAGTCGTTAACCACGCGCGCGCTCAGTTCTGCACTGTGATCATTATCTAAACTTTGACTTTGGCTTGCTAGAAGGCGGCCAATTAGGCTGTAACGTAACTTTGCACTAATACCATGTCCTATTCGCCCTCCGTACCACCCCAAAAAGCCTTCAAATAGTGCAGCTGTCAATACAATGGCAATAAGTCCGATAATAATTAAGTAATCAATACCGCCCTCACCAATAGAATTTACTAAGTAACTTGAATATAGTGGCAGTGCAAGCTCTAGAGATGTAGTGGCTAATATTAATGTCACCAAATAGAAGAATGATTTATTAGTCGGTTTGTACGGTTTTAATAACTTCCATAGTGAATGTTTGTCCGTTGTCGATTCTTGCATATGATCTCCGTTTAAGTAAATTTCAAAAAAACATTGACCACGTGGTCAATGTTGTGACTAATAGTGATTACTGTAATGACTGAGTGGTCAGTAGTCAACTGACTTATTGGTCAATAAACTAAAGTTGTGGCACAATAGCGGTCTATACTTAGTGAAGACCTTGGATTATTAATGACAAAGCTAGCAACTTCTAAACGTGAATTAATTCTGATTACCGCCAAATCTATATTTATTGAAAAAGGCTTTAGAGGCACAACTATTGCTAACATTGCTGACAGTGCCGGTATTGCCAAAGGCTCGGTCTATTCATATTTCAGTAGTAAATTAGAGATAGTTAAAGCGCTTTTTTTACAATCAGATGAAAAGAGCTGCATGATGGTTGAAAACCTGTTGCGACAAAATAAATCTATCGGAATTAAATTACTGGAGGCTTATTTAGAACAGGAATTCCAGGAAGTATTGAACGAACGGTCATTTATTCAAGTGTTTTTAACCGATGAAATGGTCGTGATGGATAAAGATGTCATGACCGTGGTGCAAGAGTGTCGTCTAAATTATCACTTGTCACAGCAGAAGGTTTTGTTGCAAGCCTATGGTTCTAGCATTACACCTTGGCTTTATGACATCGTTTCCATGGTTAATGGTCTCTTGCAAGAATATACGATTTATTTAACGTTAGATGATGCGGATTTTTCAATTTCACGCTGCTCTAATTTAGTTGCATTTTGTCTTGATAGCGCTATTACGGCATTAAGTTCATCAGATATAGAGCCGTTATTAACTCATGAAAATTTTCCATTAACCCAACATTTAGATAGTGATCAACAACAACGTCAAAAAGCGATTAAATTAATAGAACAAATGACAGTTGATGCTCGAGAGCTCAACCCTGCTCATCAAAATTTAGTGAATGAAACATTGTCATTAATTAATACAGAACTCGAGAAGCCAGAGTTAAGCAATACACTCATTCGAGCGCTCATTGCTAATTTACGTCCATACGCCGAACTTAATCATCAACGACGCCGATTAGCTGACGCACTTGATGTAGAACTAATATGAGCCGTTTAAAGCTGAGTATATAAATTTACAATAGAAGTTCGATTTTTAATTATTGCTAGCAATGAATTATTTTTACTATTGTTCTTTTAGGGTTATGTAATAGCAGAGTTTTTTTATAATCATCAACTGAGCAATAATGATCTGGTTGATTTTTAAACACGAAATGTGTTGATGTTTTCTAAATAGTAAATTAACTTAATTAAGTTACTATTTAGAAATACAGTGACATTTTGACACCATCACTTAAAAGGAACTTAAGACATGGACATAAGAAATGAAATTGAAAGCTATATAACTTTTTTTGCCCCTAAAGGGGTTATTGTCATAACTGAAGAAAAAGCTAATTTGTTTTTTCTCTTATCTTGGCCTAAAGCCATGAAAATTCCCTCAGTCTCTATTATGCTAAAATTTAACTTTGAAGAAGCCTTTGAACGTGAGGGTAGTCAATCAAAAAGAGATATTTTAACAAAGATATCATCTTATTTGGACCGTAAATTCAAGGGACTTGAAACAAGCGAGGGTAAAGGGTTACGTCTGCAAGAATGGGATGTTAGTTTGGCTGATGTTACATCTGATTCTGCCAGAGTATTAGCCTTATCGTAGAGTTGTGAAGTAACATCAATACTTGATTTTTTGTTATTTTGATTCATACAATCGTATTATTCCATGGCCACCTTACCCATCACAAGCACAGCACCGTATCGTATAAAGTCAGCTTCAAGGCTTGTCTTTGGAATTTATAGTACTCATCATATGGCGTTATCAGAGTGAACATGTACTTTTAGGTCTGAGGTTGTTAATCTTGCCCATCGCGGCTGCACATATAAACAACTTTAATCTAGCGAGAATTTTATGATTGTAGAAAATGTGCTTCCCGAATATTACGCACAATTGCTTAATGTTTGGGAGAACTCAGTCCGAGCCACTCATGACTTCATTACAGAGGAAGATATTGAGTATTTTAAACCCATTATCATTGAACAAGCTTTTCCTGCGGTTTCACTTAAATGTGTGAAAGATGAAAATGACATTATTGTTGGTTTCTTAGGAGTCCACGAAGATAAAATAGAAATGTTATTCATTTTAAACTCAGTAAGAGGAACAGGGATCGGTAAAATGCTTCTATTACATGCTATTGAGCATATGGGAGCAACGAAAGTAGACGTGAATGAACAAAATCCTTTGGCGTTAGGTTTTTACCAACATCTAGGATTCAGAGTTATATCGCGTTCACCACTTGATGATATGGGAAAACCATTTCCAATTCTGCACATGACACTTTAAGCCTCGGTTTGTTCTAATAACACCTGCTAGAAGAAATACTCAAAGCTAATAACTTTGAGTATTTCCGTATCATTTACTTTTCATCACTCCTGCAAATGATTTATCTAGTAGCTCAGTAGAGTGCTAATAATTCTTCTCTTTATTTATAGTTATAAGGCATAATAATCGCCATATATAGCTACTAAAAATTCGTCCGTCAATGAAACATAAAATAACAGGCCTACAAGAAAAACTACAAAAATTATTAATTGCGCAGCATGATAATTTTGCCCAAGGAAAGGTGGCGGATTATATTCCTGCTTTAGCCAAAGTTAATCCAGAACTAATGGGCGTTTGTGTCGCCACTATTGATGGTAAGACCTATAGTGAAGGTGATTTTGATGTACCTTTTTCGATTCAAAGTATCTCAAAGGTTTTTGGGTTAGTGATGGCAATGAACCGTATTGGTGATTCTCTCTGGCAGCGCGTTAACATGGAGCCATCTGGGCAGCCTTTTAATTCTATTATTCAATTAGAGTGGGAAAAAGGCATCCCCCGTAATCCCGTCATTAATGCTGGCG
>Ga0209292_1002408_pt1 | contig 21567 bp, 19 predicted proteins | sample GOMGulsemesocosm_2_FD_184634 | JGI IMG/M metagenome (GOLD analysis project Ga0209292, IMG submission 184634) | Methane-oxidizing microbial communities from mesocosms in the Gulf of Mexico - GOM9C Gulf of Mexico (SPAdes) (version 2) | ecosystem: Environmental > Aquatic > Marine > Cold seeps... | reverse complement strand
TGCATATGGGGTGCAAGGGAATGCGTTAGCATCTCGGAGGTCAACATGTGTTGTAAGCCGGGTTCAACACTTGCGAGATTTATCAATCCGGACGCGCCTTTGTTGGTTTGAATTTTTCCGCGCTCTACCGCGAAAGCAATGTCATGGCCGAGGTGGTGGTCAAGTACCGAAAGAAGACGCGCGAAGAGGGGGGGATTTACGGCGTAACGTTCTAGGTCAGTCACTTTGCGCCGCACTTCGGGGGCATAAAGGAAAGGGATCATCTGCCAAGTTGCGAGGTCATGAAAAATCGCATTGGGGGCTGTATGGCTGCCCGGTCCGAAATCTTTGCGGATGTCAGCGCCTTTGCCAAAGAGATGCATCACGTGATCAAAGCTGAGGCTGCGGTCAAAATTTGTACCACCCAGACGCAGGCCATGGCTCGCGAGAATATCAATGCCGTCATCCGTGTTTCGGAATATTGTGAAATCCGAGGTGCCGCCGCCGATATCGACGATCAGCTTCAACCCATCCGTTTTGTCATTTACGCCAGAAGCCAAGGCGGCGGCTTCTGGTTCGGCCATGAAACGCACATCCTTAAACCCGGCAGCTTTGTAGCATTGAGTGAGGTCTTCTAATGCTTGGGCATTCTTGGTGGCATCGCCGGAGTGGAAGAACACCGGGCGGCCCGAAACTGCGTGGTCAAATTCTTGATGACAGACCTCTTCGGCGCGGGATTTGATGCGCTTCAGAAAGCGCGCGATGATGTCCACGAATGTTAGCCGCTCTCCCATTAATAGGCGGCTTTCATGCATCAATGGCGTACCCAATATGCTTTTGAGCGCGCGCATGTAGCGGCCTTCATCGCCGTTAATCAGCGCTCTGTTTGCGCGTTGACCGTAGAGCGTATTGCCATTGTCAAAATCAAAGAACACAGCCGTTGGCAGGGTTTTTTCACCGGGTTCGATCTCTATCAGGAAGGGCCGCCCGTTGACGGAAATCCCCGCAGCAGAGTTTGAGGTTCCGAAGTCAATTCCGAGGGTTTGTGACATGAAAGCGGCCCGTTGGCGGTTGCTGGGCCTGGTCAGATAGCACTGACCGGTAGCGACTGCAAGCCGTGGAAATGGTAGATATTTGCGTATTGCGGCGGCTTGCTCAGACGCAGATCAGGGCAACGTTCAAACAGGATGGGCAGGGCGATCTGTAGCTCCATTCGGGCCAAGGGAGCCCCAATACAGAAATGCGCACCGGCGCCAAAACTGGTGTTGGTGATCACATCGCGTGTGGGTTGGAAGGTTTCGCCGTTCTGCCACGTCACATCATCGCGGTTGGCTGAAGCCAGCAGAAGCGCGACCTCATCGCCGGGTTGGAATTTGTGACCACAGACCTCGACCTCCTCATAGCACCAGCGGGTGAACATATGCAGAGGGGGATCAAAGCGCAGGGTTTCTTCCGAAACCTTTTCAATGGCTTCTGGAGTACAATGCACCTGTACGTTTTGTTCTAGGACGAGTTTTACAGCATTGCCGATGGAATGCACGGTGGCCTCATGTCCGGCGTTAAGCAGCAAAATACAGGTTGTAATCAACTCGTCTGTCGACAGCTTTGTGCCTTCTTCCTCGGCGGAAATGAGGGCTGAAATTAGATCATCGGCAGGGGTTTTACGACGTTCCTCAACATAACCTTGCATGAAGGCAACGAATTCTTGAGTGGCGCGCACGGCCTGATCTTCCATCTCTCGGGTGCGGCCTGCTTGATACATCATCACCATGGCGTTGGACCATTCCAGCAATTCGCGCCACATGGATTCTGGGACGCCAAGCAGGCGGCAGATGATCACCACCGGGATTTTCTGGGCAAAGGCCGTGAGAAGGTCAAACTCATCAGCAGGAAAATCATCGATCAATTGATGGGTGAGGGCCTCAATCTCAGGCGCGAGTTCTTTAATCCGGCGCGAGGTGAAAGCACGCATGACAAGTCCGCGCAGACGGGGGTGACGAGGGCGTTCCAGTTCCAGCATGGAATGGGCTTCCACGGCATAGAAGGGTGCAAGATGATCGGGAATGGGCTTGCGCTTATCTGCGGGGACTTCACGACCAAAACGACGATCACGCAACAAAGCGGACACTGCTTTTTGCGAGGTGGCACAGATCAGATTGTAATCCTCCCAGAACACAAGATCCCCAGATGCACGCATCTGTGCATAAAATGGATAGGGGTTCTGAACAAAGGTGGGCTCTGTTGGGGACTGGGTGAATTTTTGCATACTGATCTCCTCTGGAAAGAGAGATATTTTCGCTTTTCAAGGAAGATGCAAGGGCGCAAATCGCGCGCAAGAAGAATTGTTATAACCAGAAATGAGAGCGCGCGACACAGAGGTAAGGAGATGTTGCGTCAAACTGGGGGGTTGAGCAGATGGGCATTCACCGTAATACTACGCCGCAGGGGGAAGTCCCCATAAACTGGACATGCGGGTATAACCGCAGCACACAATCAAAGAATATCAGGGAGATATCTATGAAATTTTTAGCCACTGCAGCTATGGCGCTTGCGCTTTCCGCGACCGGTCAGGCCGCTTTTGCATCCTGCGATGACGGCGAAGTCGTTGTTAAATTTGCCCATGTAACCAACACAGACCGTCACCCCAAGGGTATCGCGGCCTCCCTGTTGGAAGCGCGCGTGAATGAAGAAATGAACGGCGTGATGTGCATGGAGGTCTTCCCGAACTCGACGCTTTATGACGATAATAAAGTGCTTGAGGCGATGCTGAATGGTGACGTTCAACTGGCCGCGCCTTCCTTGTCAAAGTTCGAAGCTTTCACACGCCAATTCCGCATTTTCGATCTGCCGTTCATGTTTGAAGACATCAACGCGGTGGATGCATTCCAAGCGTCAGAAGCAGGCCAGGGCATGTTGGATAGTATGCAACGTCGTGGTCTTCAGGGCTTGTCGTTCTGGCACAATGGTATGAAGCAGATGTCTGCAAACGTGCCGCTGATCGCGCCAACGGATGCAAACGGTCTGAATTTCCGCGTCCAGTCTTCCGACGTGCTGGTTGCACAGATGGAAGCTATCGGTGGTTCGCCCCAGAAAATGGCGTTCTCTGAGGTATATGGCGCGTTGCAACAGGGCGTTGTTGACGGTCAGGAAAACACTTGGTCAAACATCTTCGGTAAGAAGTTCTTTGAAGTCCAAGACGGTACCACTGAGACCAACCATGGTATTATTGACTATCTTGTAGTGACCTCAACTGAGTTCCTTGATGGGCTTGAGCCTGAGGTGCGTGACCAGTTCATGACCATCCTAGACGAAGTGACGGCGACCCGTAACGCCGAAGCCTTTGCTGTGAATGAAGCAGCGCGAGCGGCAATTCTAGAAGCCGGTGGCACCATTGTAGAACTGACAGCTGAACAACGTCAGGCTTGGGTTGACGTGATGATGCCTGTTTGGGGGCAATTTGCTGGTGACGTAGGCCAGGAAAACATTGACGCCGCACAGGCAATCAACGCCGCAAACTAAGCACGTTGAAGTATTGAACGCAGCCTCAAGCGGGGCTGCGTTCTTTTTATTTTATAATACGAAGGGGGAAGGTTATGCATCCGAAACCGGGGCTAAACCGCATCGACCGGATTGAGGAAAGCGTGATTGCGCTCATCTTGGGTCTGATGGTGGTGCTGGCATTTGCGAATGTGATTGTGCGTAAAAGCGGGGGGAATATCCTCTGGGCTAAAGAAATGTCGGTGTATCTGTTTGCTTGGCTTGTATTGATGGGGGCGTCCTATGCGGTCAAAAAGGGTGCACATTTGGGGGTCGATATTGTCGTGAATGCGACCCACGGTAAAAGCCGCAAGACTTTAGGCACGGTGGCTGTGGCGGTTTGTATCGCCTATAGTTTTTTGCTGTTGAAGGGGTCGTGGGATTACTGGGCGAATTTCGCCAACCTTCCGCAAACCACAGGACGATGGTTCCCAACGGGGCTGGAAGAGATGAAACCCACTAGCTTCCGATCTTGGTATATCGTCAACGACGTGCCGAACCCTTGGTTTTTAGGCTGGCTTGAGGGCGCGATGAACTACGGCGATCCTTATGACAAACTACCACGTTTTATTCCTTACGCAGTTCTGCCTTTGTCGATGGCGCTCATGCTGTATCGCTTCGTGCAGGCGGGTATTGATGTGCTGAAGGGCCGGATTGATCGTGTTGTCGCCAGCCATGAGGTTGAGGACGAAATTGAAGAGGTGCGCGAACGTTTGGGCGCGGCCATGGATGGTGAAACTACAGATAATGTAGAGGGCGATAAATAATGGAAGTTCTTCTACTTTTTGTCATGGTCATTGGATTCATGCTGATTGGCGTGCCGATTGCGGTATCGCTTGGCATGTCGTCGATCCTGTTCCTGCTGGTGTTCTCAGAAAGCTCGCTTTCTTCCATCGCGCAAACCTTGTTTCAGGCCTTTGAGGGGCATTTCACCCTATTGGCGATCCCGTTCTTCATCTTGGCGAGTACCTTTATGTCGACGGGCGGCGTCGCACAGAGGATCATCCGATTTTCCATCGCTTGCGTCGGACATTTACGCGGTGGTTTGGCGATCTCTGGCGTCTTTGCCTGCATGATGTTTGCGGCTTTGTCCGGGTCTAGCCCAGCAACGGTTGTGGCGATTGGCTCTATTGTGATTACGGCAATGGTTCAGGCCGGATACACGAAAGAGTTTGCAGCTGGTGTGATCTGTAATGCAGGCACATTGGGCATCCTAATCCCGCCGTCAATCGTGATGGTTGTCTATGCATCTGCAGTGGATGTGTCTGTGGGGCGGATGTTTTTGGCTGGGGTTTTCCCAGGCATTCTTGCTGGTCTGATGTTGATGGTTGCGATTTACGTAATGGCGCGCATCAAAAACATGCCCTCAGGTGAGTTTGCGGGTTGGAGCGAAATCTTTGAGAGTTTCCGTGATGCCTTCTGGGGCTTGTTCCTGATTTTCATCATCATGTTCGGCATCTATGGCGTTCCAGGCTATGTAAAGGCTTGGTTTACCCCAACGGAAGCAGCCGCTGTCGCTTCTGTCTATGCATTCCTAGTGGCCTGTTTCATTTACCGAGACATGGGGCCTTTGGCGGCGCGGGATGGGCATGAAAAGGTCAGCTTATTGGCGCGCCCTCAGGCAGTGATCACGGCCTTCTTCCACGCTGATACACGTCGCACATTGTTCGAGGCGGGCAAGCTGACGGTGACATTGCTGTTTGTCATCGCCAATGCGCTGATCCTGAAGCATGTGTTGACCGAAGAACAGATACCGCAACATGTGGCTGAAGCGATGTTATCGGCGGGCTTTGGTCCGGTGATGTTCCTTGTGGTGGTGAATGTGATCTTGTTGATCGGCGGGCAGTTCATGGAGCCTTCCGGCCTATTGGTTATCGTCGCACCACTGGTTTTCCCCATAGCGATTCAGCTGGGCATTGATCCAATTCACTTGGGTATCATCATGGTCGTTAATATGGAAATCGGGATGATTACGCCGCCTGTGGGATTGAATCTATTTGTGACTTCAGGCGTTGCTGGCATGCCAATGATGAGCGTCGTGCGTGCATCGCTGCCATTCTTGGCGGTGCTGTTTGTCTTCCTGATCTTGATCACCTATGTGCCGATCATCTCAACCTTCTTGCCCACGTCTCTGATGGGGCCAGAGATGGTTGTGTATTAACGCGAACGACAGAAAAATAATAAGGCCGGGTGGGGAAACTTGCCCGGCCTTTTTTTGTGAGGGTTTCTGGGCGATATCGTTGCAAGATACGCGTGACGGTGGTCCTAAAGTGTAGGGCAGGATGTCTATCTGATAGGCAGCATTATTCTTACGGGTGCAGCAATGACAAACCCTTATTTCAAAGGGCTCGTTTCGTGAAAACACACTGAGGTCAGTTTCCCGGTTGATCCAACAACAGGTGGATAAGGTCTTGGAAGCTCTCGGAATGTCCGGAGTGTAGGCTCTCTTCAAACTGGCTCTCTGCCCGTTGGACGGCGACCTGGCTTGCGCGAATTCCGCGTTGGCCAAGATCAGTAATCCGTAAAGTGGCCGATTTGTCGTTTTCCCGGATCAGTGCGCCACTGCGGATCAGCGCGTCAATCAAAGGGGCAATATCCACATTGAATTTGCTACGCTTGGCGGTGATGTTTTCTGGGGTGCCCCCTGGATCAATCAGATGTAAAATCTGTCCTTGTGCCCCGGCCATGAAGGCAAAGCCTTCAGCGTTCAGTTCTGCATCAATTCGTGCCTGACACAGCCGCACAGCCGCCATCAGGTTTTCCCCAAGCGCTGGAGCGTTATTGTCGTTCATAATTAGGCCTGCTCAAGCGCATCAATGATACCGGCAAAATCGGAGGCTTTCAGGGAAGCACCGCCAACAAGTGCACCGTCCACGTCGGTAACCGCAAAGATCTCAGTTGCGTTGGATGGTTTGACCGAACCCCCATAGAGAACGCGAATGGCCGTGCCAGTATCTTGGCCAAAGCGACGGATAAGGCGTTCACGGATAAACGTATGGACCTCCGCGATCTGATCCAACGTTGGAACAAGCCCAGTCCCAATGGCCCAGACCGGTTCGTAGGCGATCACTAGATTGTCACCTGTAGCACCATCAGGCACAGAGCCAGCCAATTGTCCGCCGATGATATCAAGCGTGTTATTGGCTTCTCGTTGGGCATGACTTTCACCGAGGCACACGATGGCACACAGGTTATTTTCCATCGCAGTACGGGCCTTTGCACGCACGTCTTCGCTTTCCTCATCATAGCTGTCGCGCCGCTCGGAATGGCCGAGAATGACATGGCTTGCGCCGGTATCAATTAGCATTTCTGCGGAAATATCACCTGTATGCGCGCCGGATTTTGCCGCGTGGCAATCCTGCCCGCCTGTTGCGATGGCACTGTCCGTCAATGTGTCGGATAGGCGGGACAATAAGGTCGCCGGAGGGCAAATCAGCAGATCAACAGAGGGGGTAGGGTATTTCGCTGCGAGAGCTTCGGCCTCAATAAGAGCGTTCGTTAAGCCATTCATCTTCCAGTTGCCCGCCGCGAGTTTCCTACGCATATCCTGCCATCCTTTGTTTGATTGTTACCAACAGAATTCGCAGGCGCAGGGCGGAGCGTCAAGGGGATAGCGGCAGGAGGGGGCGTTGCAACAGGAAGGTTGTGTTTTTGCCTTGCTCGACTCAACCGGCAGTTTCGCTAGAAAGCTAGAATTCTTAACCTTTGTAGAGTAGCGGCTTTGCGTCAGGTTCGTACAGGGCCGTTGGCCGTACAATCGCCGCGCTAGGCGATGGCCACGTTAATTCGGCAGTTTCAGTTCGCTATCAGGCGTATCCATGCCTTCAAAGCGGATGCTTTCACCGCAACCGCAGGCATCTGAAACATTCGGATTGTTGAATTTAAATCCGCTTTCCAGCAACCCAACTTCATAATCAACCTCTGTACCGATCAGAAACATTTGCGCCATAGGGGCAATCATCACGCAGGCACCATCTTGTTCGACCACTTCGTCATAGGTGTCAGGTGCATCGACATATTCCATCGTGTATTCCATGCCTGCACAGCCGCCTTTACGCACGCCAATGCGTAGCCCGGCATGGCCCTTGGCAGCCATGAGTTTGGCGATCTGCTTGATCGCTTTGGGTGTCATTGTGACGGCTTGCTTGCCTGGAATACCGAACATCTCGTGTTTCCTTACATAAAGCCCAGTTCGAGGCGGGCCTCATCAGACATCATTTCCATGCCCCATGGTGGCTCCCAAACCAGTTCAACATTGACAGTTTTGATGCCAGGTAGGGGTTCAATTGCTTCGGCAATCCATCCTGGCATTTCACCAGCCACAGGACAGCCCGGTGCCGTCAGTGACATGATGACGTCAACGTCATTTTCTTTACTGATCTCAATCGTATAGATCAGACCTAGATCATAGATATTCACCGGAATCTCTGGGTCAAAAACCGAACGACAGGCTTCAACCACGGTATCATACATCTCGTGACTGGTTGTCGATGGTTTGATGAGCGGGGCGCCTTCCATGGGCGCGGTTGTTTCTGCGGTCATAGTGGGTTCTTTCATTACCTGACTGAAGATATAAGGATTGTATGCCCGAAGGTCCAGAGGCTGAGATGGGCAAAAGCGCGCAGAAGACCCTTCGTGAGGGCAAGTGTAATCTTTGTGTGACAATTCCCATGCATGCTCAATAGGTTGGATTTTCAAGATTTGACGGGATCAGTTGCAGGCTGGGACGCGAAATTTTTCCTTGGCATTTTGGGAAAACTGAGACATTTGGTCCCCATGACCAAATTTAGCTATTCTTTGAACGCCACCGACGGAAAAGCCCGGACCGGTGTGATCTCAACCCCACGCGGTGAAATTCGTACTCCGGCATTTATGCCGGTCGGCACGGCGGCGACTGTGAAAGCAATGATGCCTGAAAGCGTTGCCGCTACCGGGGCTGATATCTTGCTCGGCAATACCTACCATCTGATGCTGCGTCCTACGGCAGAACGGATTGAACGCCTTGGTGGCCTGCATAAGTTCATGAATTGGCAGAAACCCATCCTAACCGACAGCGGCGGTTTTCAGGTGATGAGTCTCGCCGGGCTTCGCAAGCTGACGGAAGAAGGCGTGACCTTTTCCAGTCATATTGACGGATCAAAACATAAGATCACCCCGGAACGAAGCATGGAAATTCAGCGTCTGCTGGGCTCTGACATCGTGATGTGTTTCGATGAATGCCCAGCATTGCCAGCTGATAAGAAACGCATTGAAGAAAGCATGCGTATGTCAATGCGATGGGCGCAGCGTTCGCGCGATGCCTTCGGGGATCGCCCTGGCCATGCTCTGTTTGGCATCATGCAAGGCGGTCTTGAAGAAGACCTGCGCGGCGAAAGTGCCGAAGCTTTGCGTGACATTGAATTTGACGGATATGCCGTCGGCGGCCTTGCGGTGGGCGAGGGGCAGGAGAAAATGTTCAACTGCCTAGATTACGCTCCTGATATGCTACCGGTTGATAAACCTCGCTATCTGATGGGCGTCGGAAAGCCCGATGACATCGTTGGTGCAGTTGCACGCGGCATTGATATGATGGATTGCGTTTTGCCATCGCGTTCTGGCCGCACGGGCCAAGTGTTCACGCGCAAGGGGGTGGTGAATATCAAAAACGCCCGCCACGCTGATGATCCGCGCCCATTGGATGAAGCCTGTGCATGCCCGGCCTGTTCCAACTATTCCCGCGCCTATCTGCATCATGTCTTCCGCAGCCAAGAGATGATCTCTGGCATGCTGCTGACCTGGCACAATCTGCGCTATTTCCAAGATCTGATGCAGGACATGCGAGACGCAATCGCAGAAGGGCGTTTTGCCGAATTTGAGCGCAATTTCCACGAGACTCGCGCACAGGGCGATATTGAACCGCTTTAACTGCCTATATAGCGTGACAATACTCAGGCAGGTTTTCGCAGAGTCGCCGGGAAAATAGACTGTTTTACTGAATATTCCGAATTGTGGGTTATCCCTGCCGAAAGGTGGGGTTGACCCCTTGCAGAGCCCGCGCCTGCAGTGCATGATTACGGCCAACTTATGGGATCCAGGTTGAAATCGGGGCTTCGCGCCCCCATCTCAGATCTCCGGAACAGAAAAGACGAATGGCTGCCAAATGGGGCCTGTGTCTTTTGCTAAGCAAGGATTGATAATGCAAGAGCAACTTAACCAGACCTATCCCGTTCTTCCCCTGCGCGATATTGTTGTTTTCCCCCATATGATTGTGCCGCTTTTTGTCGGCCGCGAACGCTCTATTCGCGCGTTGGAAGAGGTGATGCAGGACGACAAGCAAATCATGCTGTCGTGCCAGATGGACCCTTCCGTAGATGAACCTACCGCTGATGGAATCTATCGGATTGGCGTTTTGGCCAATGTGCTGCAACTGCTGAAGCTGCCCGATGGCACAGTGAAAGTGCTTGTTGAAGGCAAATCACGCGTGAAAATCAGCGAATTTGTTGAAAATGACGACTTCTTTGAGGTTCGTGCCGAAGCGCTTGAAGAAGTGCCCGGTGATCAAGCCGTGGCTGAAGCGTTGTTGCGGTCCGTGGATCAAGAATTTGAACGCTATGCGCGTATCAAGAAAAATATCCCTGAAGAGGCACTGACTGCGGTTTCTGAAACCCGCGAGCCAGCTGAGCTTTCTGATCTTGTGGCGGGGCATCTGGGCATTGACGTTGACCAGAAACAGGGGATCCTAGAGACCCTGAATGTCGCGGAACGTTTGGAAAAAATTTACGGCTTGATGCAAGGCGAACTTTCGGTTCTCAAAGTCGAGAAAAAGATCAAAACCCGCGTCAAAACTCAGATGGAACGCACCCAGCGTGAATATTATTTGAATGAGCAGATGAAGGCCATTCAAAAGGAGTTGGGTGACGGTGATGAAGGCCAAAATGAGCTTCAGGAACTTGAAGCTAAGATTGCTGAAATCAAACTGTCAAAAGAGGCGCGCGAAAAGGTTGATGCGGAACTCAAAAAGCTGAAATCCATGTCTCCTATGTCGGCCGAGGCATCAGTTGTGCGCAATTATCTTGATTGGATCCTGTCTATTCCTTGGGGCGTGAAATCTCGCGTGAAAAAGGATCTGTCGAGTGCGCAAAAAGTGCTGGATGCTGATCACTATGGCCTCGAAAAGGTTAAGGAACGCATTGTTGAATACCTTGCCGTGCAACAGCGTAGCAAAAAGCTAAAAGGTCCGATCCTATGCCTTGTTGGTCCTCCTGGTGTTGGTAAAACCAGCCTTGGGAAATCTGTGGCGAAAGCCACGGGCCGTGAATTTATCCGTATCTCTCTTGGTGGCGTGCGTGATGAAAGTGAGATCCGTGGCCACCGCCGGACCTACATCGGCTCTATGCCTGGTAAGATCATCCAAGCGCTGAAAAAGGCGAAAACCACGAACCCACTGATCCTGCTCGATGAGATCGATAAGATGGGTCAGGATTTCCGCGGTGACCCTGCTTCAGCGATGCTTGAAGTGCTTGATCCAGAACAGAACTCTACCTTTGTGGATCACTATATGGAGGTCGAATATGACCTTTCTAACGTGATGTTCCTGACCACAGCCAACAGTTATAATATGCCGGGCCCGCTTCTGGACCGGATGGAGATTATCACTCTGGCTGGTTACACAGAGGATGAAAAAACCGAGATTGCGAAACAACATTTGCTCGACAAGCAGGTGAAAAACCATGGGTTGCGTAAAGGCGAATTTGAAGTAACTGATGGCGCGCTTGAAGGGATTATTCGCTACTATACCCGGGAAGCTGGTGTGCGGAACTTGGAACGTGAAATCGCGAAATTGGCGCGTAAAGCGGTAACCAAAATCGTCAAGAAAGAAGGGGATTCCGTGACTGTTGATGCGGATAACCTTGATGAATTTCTTGGCGTGAAGAAATTCCGCTTTGGACTTGCAGAGACCGACAATCAGGTTGGTGTGGTGACGGGGCTTGCCTGGACTTCCGTTGGTGGTGATTTGCTGTCGATTGAAGCGCTGAAACTGCCTGGTAAAGGTCGTATGAAAACTACTGGTAAGCTGGGCGATGTGATGAAAGAATCCATCGATGCCGCCAGCAGCTTTGTGCGTTCCATTAGCCCTCAAATCGGGGTGAAGCCGCCCCAGTTTGAAAAGATCGATATCCACGTGCACGTGCCCGAAGGCGCGACGCCTAAGGACGGTCCATCTGCGGGCGTTGGCATGGTAACGTCCATTGTTTCTGTCCTCACGGGGATTGCTGTCAAACGCGATGTCGCAATGACCGGCGAGGTTACTCTGCGCGGTAATGTTCTGGCGATTGGCGGGCTAAAGGAAAAACTTCTGGCAGCACTTCGTGGTGGGATTAAGACTGTACTTATCCCGCAGGAGAACGAAAAAGATCTGACCGAGATTCCAGACAATGTGAAAGAGGGAATGACAATCATTCCGGTTAGTCATGTGTCTGAGGTCTTGAAGCATGCCTTGGTGGCTGTGCCGGAAGCCGTTGAATGGGATGAGGTCGCAGAAGAAGCTGCAGCAGCCCAAGCAGCACTTGCAGCGAAGAAACATCCGGGGTCAAGCGCACAGCATTAAGCCGCGGATAGATTATAGATGAAAGGCGCGGTGTTTTCCGCGCCTTTTTCATTTTGTCTGTTTGAGACAGGGAACAAAATAACTGAATGTTTCTTCTGGTTTGTGGTGGTGCTTCGCGGGTATCATCGTAGATGACACATACCGGAGTAATACTGAAAATGAGCTCACCTGCGCAGAAATCAGCAAAAAAAATCACCGCGAAGACAGCCTCATCAGAGGTCACTACTACTGTTATCGATGCGTCCAAAACATCCGCGACAGCTAAACAAACGATAAATCTTGTATCGCCCGAAGAAGATACAAGATTTCTTAAGAAACACCTGCTGGAAAATGTCTCGCGCCGCACGGGCGTTCGTAAGAATGAGATACGTCCGATCGTCGACGCCGTTCTTGCTGAACTGGGGGAAGCCCTAGCGGAGGATGCAGAACTGGTGCTGCAGCCGTTAGGGAAATTGATGGTTAAAAGAGTAAAGGATGTCAGCAATGCAACTGTTTACACTTGCCGCATTCGCCATTCAACGTCACAGCCAGATGTTGCAGTCGCATTGAATCCTGAAGAGGAGTTCTAACCCCTCTGAATAGGCGGGGGCGGGGGCATCTCCAGTTTTTTTGCGGTGACATGCTACCTTCGTTTCGAGCCTTGATAAAAAAAACGCATTCCTGTTAAAAAACTTTGCAACAGCCCCTTGCGCCCTCCCGCACCCTGAGCTAAATCACCGCTACGGAACGGGTCGTTAGCTCAGTTGGTAGAGCGCTTCGTTTACACCGAAGATGTCGGGAGTTCGAGCCTCTCACGACCCACCATTTCGTTCCGTATCAAGAGTTTGCACTACTCAGCTTAAAGCAGAGGTGCTCTACTTCCTAGATTTTCCCATAAATGTTTCCAAGTGAAGCGAGTGACATATGGTGCGATGTTTTGAGCTGATTGAAGTCTCTCCCATCATCGGGAAAGATTAGCTATTCGCAGTCTCGATGCCTCAAGTTTAGGGCCGGGAACAGCGTGAGGCAATCGCCTTAGCTACTGCTCTTTTCTAAGGACGCCTAAAAGCCGTTCTAATGTGTTTCCGACCGAATGAGTGCGGCTGGAATTCATTCTAACCACGAAATAGTTGGGTCCCACTTGATGGGTTTCGCAAGGAAGCTTAGTCCAAATTCTTGATAGAGGTCTTAACTGCCGTAGACAGCCGACCATCGTTCAATCAATTTCAACTGCATAGCGCGGGAGCGTCGGGACCAGCCGCGGGCGCCCGCGGGGGCTTCGCGGTCGGCGCGCATAATGGCTGCGCGGCGCGGCAGATCTGCCGTAAACGTGGCAAAGGCTAGATCACGACCACTTGGCGTGCGGATATAGCCGGCCAACGAAGACACAAAGTTCAACGTGCCGGTTTTTGCCCTGATATCAATGCGGTGGCTACCTGTACTGCCGCCGTTTGCCTCTTTCAGCTGGATCCCTTTCAGTAAGGGGCGTAGAGGGCCGTTGGGGCCAGCCTCTGTCAGGATTCGAACCATATCAGAGGCCGACAGGCGCGAAGCCTCGCTTAGGCCTGAATGATCCGCTAATCGTGCACGGCGGGTGTTCAGGGTGTTGTTGCACCAGCTGTCCATCTGTTGCGCTGAGCTGCGCAAACTGCTTGGTCGCTCTCCGCCTGCGATTGTCGCGGTCAGCCCGGTGGTTTCGGCGATGAGGTTGTTGGAATATTTCAGCATATCACGCAGGATCAGAGGCAGCTCTTCACTGCTGTGCTCTGCAATAATTTGCCCTTGGGGGGCAGAAGTGACCATACGAGGTGCTGACAATGTGATGCCTTGTGCGCGGGCCATGGTATGAAAAACCTCTGCGGCATAGGATTCGGGGTGACGCACGGGTAACCAACGGCTGCCAGCATCACCAAGCGCTTGGCGCGAAACTGTCCAGTGATCCTGACCTTGGCGTTCACTATAAGTATAGACAGGTAGGTTGCGACTGACGATTTCCATGCGGGCATTGCGCACTTCGGGACGGTAGTGATTGGTGCGGGCCTCCATCGTTGTGGCGTAGCCCACGCCCGCGCGTTTCCATTCAAAATGCACGCGATTGAAGTTCAAGTTCAGGCCGGAAATCGCGGGGTTATATCCTAGGTGATTGGGCTGGCTTGAGTCGATTTGGCGGATATAGGGCAGGGCCTGGGCTTGCACGCGGAATTCGCCAGTGACCTCATTGATACCCACTTCTCGTAGGGATTGCGCGAGGCTCGCAAGATGGTTTGTATCAAGGGTTGGATCGCCGCCGCCCACGAGCCAGAGATTGCCGTCAAGCCGTCCGTTAGAGATGTTGCCTTCGGCAAAGACCTGGGTTTGAAAGCGATAGTTGGTGCCTAGGTGTGACAGGGCATAAAGTGCGGTTAGGGATTTGGTGACAGAGGCTGGGGGCAGGGGCAGTATTGGGTTCTTGGCTTCAAGTATTTCGCCGCTGTGTGCGTCAGCCAACACAAAGCCAACTTTTGAGGATGCTCCCAGTTCGGCGGCTGCAATCAGGCGCTCAGACCTTGGGGCTGTAAGGGCCGCGGCATTGGCTGGACGGGGTGTAGGAAAAGGGCTGGTTTCAGGCGCGTTGGCGCAGGCAGCACTTGCGGATGTCGCAAGAAGGGATGCCAAAATATCGCGGCGTGTGAAAACGGAGGTCATGAACGGGCCTTATTAAATTAGGACAAACGCATGAATGATTTGTGCCAGAGATGGCGTGTGACCTCAACCGGCTTGCGTGGGCCAATCTTGTGCAGACCAATCGCCGCGCGCACGAATAGCGGAGGAGGAGGCCTTATTCATTGGCGCATTGATAAGGCACCAAGCGGGCTTGCGAATATGGGGAAGACGGTGGCTTAGCTTTCCGGAAATTCTTGCAAATTCATAGTGTTTTGCGGCGACGCTCGTGCGGGCGGCGGTGCGTTGACCGGGACGGGCGAGGATGCCGACGGGGATGTTTTCCATAATCCATTTCCAATTGTCCCACTTGTGAAATCCGGCGAGGTTATCTGCACCCATCAACCAGACAAAGCGTGTGCGGGGATAGGTGTGAAACAGCGCCTGTAGGGTCTCTGCGGTGAATTGGGTGCCGGTGTGGCGCTCAAAATCGGTGGCCTCAATACGGGGATGGTGCAGCATGTTTTCACAAGCCGCCATGCGCTTTGACAGTGGGGCGGGGCCTCGGGTTTTTAAGGGATTTCCCGGCGTGACCAACCACCAGATGCGATCCAAACCAAAGCGTTTTAAGGCCTCTTCCGAGATATGCAAATGGCCCCCATGCGGCGGATCAAATGACCCGCCGAGCAACCCAATCGTCGCACCCGCTGGTGCATGTGGCAAGTGATGGCGCATGTGTTCTTTTACCGGATTTCTTTAAAGACTTTAAACATTCAAACGGGCGAAGTTTAAAGTCTTTAAACTGGAAATGGGCTTAATTTCCGCCGCTGGTAGGGAGACAAGCAAGGGAAAGGCCTTCGCGCCTGATTGAGTAGCTCGAAAGTCCGATAGTGATTGCATTGGATGGTTCTTAGGGCGGCTATAATTACCGCCCCACAGTCCCAAATTATTCGTTGCAAATATTTAAACGTTCATCGGCATGACCTGATGGCGGTGTGTCTCTGTATACATGTATGGATTCACGGTCGGGTCTATCCGTTGGGTGAGACTCTATAAAAAGGATGTTGATATTATACTCACGACCACAGTGATAAAAGTGATTGCTACTGCTATAATCATTTTTGTCCAATTGGTATTCACCTTCGGTGAAACGAGGATCTTGTTTCATAAATGACATCACATTTCTAAATTGCTCTGGGCCATCAGGCACGGCTAACCGTTCATCATAGGGTTCATTAAAAAGAAATAGCAGGCAGCTTTGGTTCCATTGAGTTTGGGCCGCACCTTGAAGTATAAAAGCACTAGCCGAAAAATCGACAGATTCACGACCAAGTAAGTAAAGGGTAGTTGGATCCGTTAACGCGTTCGCTGGGTCCACTACCAAGCTTAGGTCAACCCCTTCGGAGAAGTGGCTCCATTCAATTGGTTGTTCGGGAGCTTGCATCCAACTCAAGCATTCCTCAAGGGTATCTTGAACTACTGTTGAATTTCCCTGCGCTAATGCAGGCGAAGCAATGGCCCAAGCGCTTGAAAATATTAGTATTAAAATTCGTTCTAACATCTATATCCCTTAATCACATTTTGAGCATAGTAGGGGTGGACCTAATGGATCCAATATCTGATTGCAAAAGAACAATTCCAGCTGTGTTTTCCCGATAAGAGGTTCAATTGAGTTCACACTGTAATAGGGCGTGAAGGGCGCTAAACCAGCACTTCCATAACCTACCCCCATTGCCCCCTAACGCGCCACAGGGTATCACCGCGTTCAAACCTCACTCAGCCGGAGCATCCCCATGGCCGCTTATCAATATGTTTACCACATGGACGGTGTGTCCAAAACTTACCCAGGTGGTAAGAAATGCTTTGAAAACGTTAAGCTTTCCTTCCTGCCGGGCGTAAAGATTGGTGTTGTTGGGGTCAACGGCTCTGGTAAATCGACCCTGATGAAGATCATGGCGGGCTTGGATAAGGATTTCACCGGCGAGGCTTGGGCCGCTGAGGGCGCGCGCGTTGGGTATTTGCCGCAGGAACCAACCTTGGATGAAACACTGTCCGTGCGTGAAAATGTCATGTTGGGTGTGGCCGCGAAGAAGGCGATTTTGGATCGTTATAATGATCTGGCGATGAATTATTCTGACGAGACAGCTGAGGAAATGGGCCGTCTTCAAGATGAGATCGATGCGCAGAACCTTTGGGATCTGGATTCGCAGGTTGATGTGTCTATGGAAGCGCTGCGTTGCCCAGCCGATGATGCGGATGTTGCCTCCCTGTCCGGTGGTGAGAAGCGCCGTGTGGCTCTGTGTCAGCTTCTGCTTGATGCGCCTGACATGCTGCTGCTTGATGAACCTACCAACCACTTGGACGCCGAAACCATCGCTTGGCTGCAGCAGCACCTTGTTGATTACAAAGGCACAATCCTGATTGTGACCCACGATCGCTATTTCTTGGATGCGATCACCGGTTGGATTTTGGAGCTGGACCGTGGTCGCGGTATCCCACATGAGGGCAACTATTCCTCATGGTTGGAAGCGAAAGCAAAACGTCTGGAACGTGAATCCAAGGACGACAAATCCAAGCAGAAAACCCTTGAGCGCGAACTTGAATGGATGCGTCAGGGTGCCAAGGCCCGTCAGGCGAAATCCAAAGCCCGGATCAGCGCCTATAACGACCTTGCCAACCAGTCTGAGCGCGAAAAACTTGCCAATGCCCAGATTGTTATTCCCAATGGTCAACGCCTTGGGAATAAGGTGATCGAGGTTGAGGGTCTGAAGAAACATATGGGTGACAAGCTGCTGGTCGAAGACCTGTCATTTGCCCTGCCACCCGGCGGCATTGTTGGCGTGATCGGCCCCAATGGTGCGGGTAAAACCACACTGTTCAAGATGCTCACCGGCCAAGAACAGCCGGATGAGGGCACCGTTGAATTTGGTGACACTGTGCAATTGTCCTATGTGGATCAGTCGCGCGACGATCTGAACCCAGATGAAAACGTTTGGGAAGCCATTGCTGACGGTCTGGACGTGATCCAACTGGGGGACGCCGAAGTGAACGCGCGGGCTTATTGTTCTGCCTTTAACTTCAAGGGTGCGAGCCAACAGAAGAAAGTGTCGCTGCTATCGGGTGGTGAACGTAACCGTGTGCATATGGCGCGTTTGTTGCGTACGGGCGGTAACGTGTTGCTGCTCGATGAGCCTACCAATGACCTTGATGTTGAAACGCTTCGCGCGCTTGAAGATGCGCTGGTGGATTTCGCGGGCTGTGCGGTTGTGATCTCGCACGATCGCTTCTTCCTTGACCGTATCTGTACCCACATGCTGGCCTTTGAGGGCGACGCGCATGTGGAATGGTTCGAGGGCAATTTCGCGGATTACGAGGAAGACAAAAAACGTCGCCTCGGCCCGGATGCGTTGGAGCCAAAACGGATCAAGCATAAGAAGTTTGTTCGTTAATTCGAACAGATAACTGAGAGCGGCCACATATTTTGGGCCGCTCTTTTTTTGCAGTGCTATTGAGTGATATTGTTTCGATCATTTACTGGAGTACAGCTGATGAAAGCACTTCACGGACGTATCTTTGTAACCAACGGGCACGGGAAGCGGATGCGCTACAAAGTACAAGGGCAATCCCTGAACAATTTCTGTTGGATGTGAGTGCGCAAGAACTTGAAAGCATCATCACGACCGCCGGTTTGCGATTTCAACGCCTAGATAAAGGGGATTGCGCCCTGATCCTGGCCGGGCAAGGCGTGCAAACAACGACACTTGCATTTATGGTTTCCAGCACAGGAGATGTCGAAATAAGCGCGCTACCGGGCACAACTGCATGTGAAACTTCGGGCGGGTGATACGAATTGCCGTTGCCCAATTGAATATGGCACCATCGCTCCTAGATCAGCGTGGTTCATATTTCCCATTCCAAAACCTCATAACACCACGCTGAAAAACTACTTTTCTGCGTGGTAATTTTCGTGCAGAAACTTTCCTAAACGCCCGCCTTTCACCAATAGGAGACCGCATGATGGACAACCTCTGGAGCGCAACCGCGCCTGATATTTCGCCTTTCCCTCGCCTTGAAGGCAGTCTCACGGCGGACGTCGCGATTATTGGCGGCGGGTTCACGGGTTTGTCGGCAGCCTTGCATTTGGCTGAGGCCGGGAAATCGGTTGTTCTGTTGGAAGCGCGCACCATGGGGTATGGCGGTTCGGGCCGCAATGTTGGCCTGATCAATGCCGGGCTTTGGACGCCACCGGATGAGGTGGAAGCCGAGCTTGGCAAAGAGGCGGGGCAAAAGCTGAACGGGGTTCTTTCTGGGGCGCCTGCCTATGTCATGGCTCTGATTGAGAAATATAATATTGACTGTGAGCTGACCAAAACTGGCACGTTGCATTGTGCACATAGCGCAAAGGGCTTTGCGGATCTTGAGGCACGGTTTGCGCAGCAGAAGGCGCGTAAGGCCCCGGTGACGTTATTATCGCGTGAAGAGGCATCTGAGCGTTTGGGAACGGGTCTGTTTCACGGGGCGTTGCATGATGCGCGCGCGGGGACGTTGCAGCCCCTGTCCTATGCGCGTGGGTTGGCTAAGGTAGCGGGTGGTGCCGGGGCACAGTTGTTTGAGGACAGTGAAGTGACAGCTTGTACGCCAGAGGGTGCAGGCTGGCAGTTACACACACGTGAGGGCACTGTCACGGCGCGCCATGTGATTGAGGCGACAAATGCCTATGAATGCCAAATCGACACGCCGCGCTATACGCCGGTCTATTACTTTCAATGCGCTACAGACCCGGTGCCAGAGGATCTGCGCGAGGGTATCTTGCCGGGGCATGAGGGCTGTTGGGACACGGCGATGGTGATGTCATCGTTTCGCTGGGATAAAGCCGGGCGTATGATCGTTGGTGGCGTCGGAAAGCTGGATGCACCGGGCGAGGGGGCGCATTTAAAATGGGCTGCTCGCAAATTGGCGCAGATTTTCCCGACGCTGACGGGGCAGAAGTTCAGCCATGGCTGGCATGGGCGGATTGCGATGACGGGGGACCATGTGCCCAAGATCGTGCAGACCGGTAACAGCAAGATTTCAGTCTTTGGTTATTCGGGGCGTGGGATCGGACCGGGCACGGTGTTCGGCAAGGCCGCCGCCGATTGGATCCTGCGCGAGGATACATCAGTTTTCCCGGTGACGCCTGTGTCTGGATACAAAGAGAAGCGCAGCCGCGTGATGGAAGCTTACTATCAGGCCGGTGCGGTTGCCGCGCATCTTACGGGCGCGCGGCGTTGAGCAAAAGAAAAGACGCCCGTCGGGGGAACGGGCGCCAGGGTGGAACGAGGGACAATAGGAGAAGCGGATGTTCCAAATCGTGCTTCCTAATCTCTATTTAGGTATTCATTCGAAAATAGGAAGGCATTGTAACCGTATCGTGAACGCCTTGAATTCTCCCGTATCCCTTTAGGTACTTGCTTTGGTCACGGCGTATAGGCCGACTGCCGCGGCGTTGGAAACGTTGAGCGAGCCAAAACCACCCACAAAGTCAACCTTTACCAGATGGTCACAGGTTTCCTTGGTGCGTTCGCGTAAGCCAGGGCCTTCTGCCCCAAGGACCAACGCGATTGGACGACCGCTGTAATCCTCAGCCATGGTTTCGATGGTCTCTTCTGCGGTGCCATCCAGCCCCAGCAGAACGTACCCCATCTTGCGCAGGTGCTCCATTGTGTCGGCGAGGTTCTTAACACGTAGGTAAGGCTGGCGTTCCAGCGCACCAGATGCGGTTTTCGCAAGGGCGCCAGTTTCAGGCGCCGAATGACGGTGTGGCGCAATCACAGCACGGGCACCGAATACCTCTGCCGAACGTAAGATGGCGCCGACGTTATGTGGGTCAGTGACGCGGTCCAGCAGCAGTAAAGTTGGGACTTGGCCATCAGCGGCCAAGCAACAATCTTCAACCGTCCCCCAGTTCAGAGGTTTGACTTCTAGAGCGGCACCTTGGTGCACGGATTGCTTGTCTAGCGGCACGTCAAATTTGCGCGGATCAGTCACTTCGGGCTCAATCCCGCTTTTGGCAATGTCTTCGGCCAGTTTGTTATAGGCATTCTTTGTGACGACCAGACGCAGTTTCTCACGCGCAGGGTTCAAAAGTGCATCGCGTACCGCGTGAAGGCCAAAAAGCCAGAGTGTCTCTTGTGCGGAGGCGCGGCGCGCCTGTTCCTTTTCGACCACCCATTTTGGCTTTAGCATGACTGTAATCCTTAATTTGTAGGGCTTTTGTACCAGCCGCTAAGATGAACCTTGTAGGCTTTGGGTGCAAGCAGACATTTGATGTGAAATTTAGGTGAGAAAATCAGTGTTTTGGTGTTGACGCCCCGGCCGTGTAACTATAAATCCGCCAACAGGTTGGGCGACAGGCCGCAAGGTGTGGCAGGGGACTGTAACTCCCTCGCGGAGACGCACGCCTGGTTCGATTCCAGGGTCGCCCACCACCTTCAATAAGATGGTATGCTTATTGAAAAATTGGCCTATCACAGACTCCAAGTAAGTGTCTTCGGTACAACTGAAGCCACCAAAACAGGTTAAATACCTGAAATTGGATCGTGGTTGGTTTTATTACTTGGTTTTGTTCTTCTTAGGTTCCGGCCTATCAAATCATTTAGGCCGCCTTTCGTTGTAAGGGCAGCGGGTTTTTCCCACCGAACGGTGAATGCGACCTGCGTGGACTATAAAAGCCATTATGGTATTGGACGATTGCGCCTTCCCCCTGCCGCCGCGTTTCCCATCGGTTGGGCCAAATCAGTTCTAAATTGAGGGGTTTGGAGAATGTTTCGACCATGCATTGCCTGACAGGCGTTTCTGGTATTCGT
>Ga0209292_1002406_pt1 | contig 21572 bp, 20 predicted proteins | sample GOMGulsemesocosm_2_FD_184634 | JGI IMG/M metagenome (GOLD analysis project Ga0209292, IMG submission 184634) | Methane-oxidizing microbial communities from mesocosms in the Gulf of Mexico - GOM9C Gulf of Mexico (SPAdes) (version 2) | ecosystem: Environmental > Aquatic > Marine > Cold seeps... | reverse complement strand
TTAAAAACTAGTCGGTTTACTGTGCCAGATTAGGCGGTTACTTGATTGTATAATCATATTCTAAGATTGAGTTATTGTCGACAATTTGTGTTGTTATTACATTTTATATTACTATATACTGTCAAACTACAAATATTGTCGACAATGCATCTATGGGTAGCTCTATGTGGTATGATTTTTTTGGTGTTATCAATACACTTTTTATCTTTGTTAGCTTGTATGGCGTTTACTTACAGCTTAATAAACTGTGGTTAAGAAAAGCAAGAAGAGAGAAAAAGGTGACGGATGTGTTATCGCAAAACCAATTTACCATGAGCTTTTTAGCGTACTTTTCCTTTTTTGTATATGGCTATGGTCTTGATATCTTTAACCATTATATAGTTTGGCCAAGGCTGTTCGCATCCATTTTAGTTACCTTTATACTGTTTGAAATGTGGCAAGATAGAAAGTCTACAGCCTCGATTGCCAGCCTAGCATTGGTGGGTATATGTTTTAGCTTAGGTGTTATAGGACTTGCATTTAATGAGACATTTTCGGTACACAGTAATCAAGTGTCGACAATTCTTATTCTGATTATTACCCTCTTACTTGCTCAAGGTTATAGCCAGCAAATTAAGCTCATTATTAGCTCTGGAAAAACAGGGGCGATTGATATTCGTATGAGTCAGTTTATTTTATTAATGGATATTTCTACCATTGCTTTTGCACTATCAATGGGATTTTCTCAAGGCTGGCCGCTAATCTTTTTGGCAACAGTGAGTGGTATAACAAAACTCATAATTATGTACTTATTTCGTTGGGCGAGGATCAGTCCGACAGCTAAAATCCGAAGTAAACATGGTTAATTCAACTTGTTATTCTGTTGGGAAATTAAATAAGGGTAGGGGACAAATAATCGGCTGGTTTATCTAACAAAATAATCCAGCTAATCTAGTGCTAATAATCCAGTTTTTTTATATTTACCACATTCTCCATTCTTTAGTTATATCTGAGGAAATATCTATATTTGCAGCAGAGACTACTTTTTCAATGAACTGGCAGATATCTTCACCTTGGTTTGTATCGATTAAACAATCATCACAGCTTTCATTTAAGGTGTTTAAAGATAAAACTAATGTTTTGATATGCTGCTTAGCGCTATCAACCGTTTGTTCTTCGGACTCGATTGAAGACATAAATTCTAGCAGACTTGTTATACAAGCCGTGACATCTTCAGGGGTATAATCTGGTTCATCTTCACCTTCAATAAAATCTAATAAATCGTATTGAATAGTTTTAAGTAAATTTTTCACCTTACTCTCCGTGTTATCTATAAAATGTGGGTAATACTGATGTATAACGTCAGCATTATTTAAATACAGCAACACCTTCAGTTTCAAGCACCGTTTTAGCATCTGCTCGTTCAATTATTTTTAATAAGGTGGTTTGGATAGTTTCGTCTTTTCTTGCATCATCTTTACTGGAGAATTTTTGCTCTTGAACTTCAGCGCCTTCTTCTTGAGTAAAAGCAACGACAACTTGAGTTGCGCAATCAACAGATTCGCCAAAATAACTTAGTGAAATTTGAGGGTAACCTTGAAAGCCCTTTTTTACTCTTTTTGCTATACGTTTTGTCGATTTATCTAAATTCATAATAGGTACCCAGAAGAAATATAACACCTCGTAAGAGGCTTAAAGTTGACGACTAAAACTGCATGATAGCAAATATAACAAAGAGTTTGGTATTAGTTTAAGGCATGTTGCTTGGGTATATATCAATTACTTGCAACAAGTGCCATTTTCTTGAATGGCAGGACATTTAACGGAACCAAACGAACAATAAACACAACAATCGCCAGCTAACGGGTATATAATCACGTTAAGATTTTTATGAACAATATAAAGTAAGGCAAACCATGAATACAAAAATATACAAGCACGTGCACTCATTAGCTAAAGATCTAATGCAAGCGGTTCATAGAAAAAATCAAGTGAGCTTTGATAAACATTATGCTGAATTAAAGCAAGTATGTGAAGATAATGAAGATACCGATAAAGATCACCCTGTGCAGTGGGAAACTCTTGCTGATTTTACCGACGATTTTGATTTAGCCATTTCTATTTACGAAAAAGCATTATTAAAAGCAGAAGCAATTAATTCAAAAGATTTTCTCTCGTCAGTTGCTTTTGCTATCGCGTCATTACAAGTCGAATTAGGTGATAAGGCAAGCGCTATTGAACATCTAAAGAATGCTAAGATTAACAGTAATAAAATTGCCGATAAAGACTTAAAGGCTGAGATCGAAGATTTATTAGTAGAATTAAACGGCGTAGAAGAAGTTGAAGAAACGGTAGAAGTAGTCGAAGAAGTCAAAGCGCCAGTAAAATTGAAAGAATGGAAAGACTTGTAACGGTTAAAGCTGAGCTAGTTAACTAAGCCGAGTCTCGGTAACTGACGAAGTAAGCATAGTCACCATGTCTACTCTGTGAAGATTATATATTTCTTAAGGTTTTCGTAGTAGATAAAAAATTAGGGTAGGGACGTAATTTAACAATAATCACGTCCTCACCTTGATAAAACTTGTTTATACTTAAAGTTTTATAGCAATAAAACCCAATAAAGAATACCCAAGCCCACATGAACTTGAGTGACTCTAATTATGCTTTAAGTGCAATAGACGCCATTTTCATTGTACTTTCAAATGATTCTGCGCCCGCAATAAACAAACCATTATGACAAAACATCGCATCATCAATACCGGTTACGTCTTTAAGCGCTTTATCGGATAAGCCGGCCCATTGCTTTGGCAGTGGTTTTCTATCTTCAAATGAACCTAATTCAACCGGTACAGTTTGAATTCTCCATTGACCTGACGGAGAAGGATATACCATATATAAAGCCTCAGCAGATAGAGCATGAACCGTTCTTTTCCATGGAGTATATTTCTCTAAAACAATCACTCTTGCATCTTCTGCGTTATCAATCGCTTTCGCTACAATGTCTTTAGCACTAATGCCACCATTAGCAGAAGCAATAAATCGAGTTAAAACACGCGATGCAAACTCAACAGCTTCATCAAAACAGCTATCAAAATCACTTTCTTCTTGCCACGTAGGATTAAACATTGAAATTGTTTGACTCAGGCTAATACCTTGCGCAACACCTTCAACATGACCACAGTCGATGGCATCAATCGTTGAGACTAAACCTGAATCTACTGAGTTTGCTACCTCTTGATTACCTTGGCATATTTCTAAACCATATTTCTGCCAAATTAAACCAAATGAGGAAAAGGGAATGCCATTTTCGCGTTCTCCTGCACCGCCACGCTGATGATGATCAAATCGGCCGGTATCGGCATCATATTCACCCCCTACATCAATCACAATATCAGCCTTGCCAATAACCTCTAAATCACGGGTACGAATGAGCTTAAAAGATGGGAAAATACATTTTAATGCCGCGATACTAAAAACATCATCTGCATGAAAATTACCGTTGTGAGTTGCTATTGTTTTATCATTCATTTGTTTTATGTCATTTTAGAAAGGGGTAAGAAGGTGTCTAAATTAAGTCTTATTTTTGAACCTCCCTGTATAGGGGCTCTTAATAAGTTAAATTACAGGGCGGATTCTATACGAATAGAGCAAACAACAACAGCGGATTATTAATAACTAAACTATCTATAACTTAGCTATCTAGTCGGACACTTGTATCACTATTTATCATTTTTCACGGTCGATTAAGCGCGAGATAACTTAATATTTGTCGCGGGTAAAGCATATTAATCCGTTTGATATAATTTTATCGAACAAGTAAATACGCACCAAAACCTAAACCGCAATACATCATTAAAGAAAAAATACTGCCAATAATATTTAAAGCCGTTGATATGCCAATGAATTGAAAGCTCAAAACAAAACTTAGCACTTTAGGACGTGATTGAAATGAATGAAAGTATTTTAATTCAGTTAACTTGTCTGCTAATGCTTGGTCACCCTTAATTTCATTATCAATAGTTTTGTCATAAGCAAAAGCCACTAAATAAAATACGATTAAAAAGGCTAAAATAGATTCCATAACGAATTTCCTGAATAAAATAATACTACAGCGCCATTTTACCGCGTAAATAACTCATTAGGCTATAGCTTGACCAAATTAATTTTATTCACCTATTAAATGTAACTAGGATGACTTATCATCGATGTTATTGTTACAGGGAGTGAATAAAATTATGTCAAACAAACTGCCAGCGTTACACCTATTTGGAATTTTTGAAGCTGCTGCTCGTCATGAAAACTTTAAACAGGCTGCGGTTGAGTTATTTATAACGCCCTCAGCGGTAAGTCATCAAATTAAAGCATTAGAAACTTTTTTAGGTTTTGAGTTGTTTCAGCGAAAAAGCCGTGGCGTTGCATTAAATTCAGCAGGGAAAATGTATTTGCATTATGTGCAACAAGGCATTGATAAGCTTGAACAAGGCACTAAGCTTGTTAGTAATAAATTTTCTTCACCTTCACTTAAAATATCTGCTTTTCCTACGATGACCAGTAATGTCATTATTCCACAATTAAGCCATTTCCAGCAAAAACATCCAGATATAGATATTCGTATTGAAACAGGCATGAATATTACCGACTTACGTTATGATGATTGTGATCTTGCATTACGTATAGGAAAGGGCGACTGGCCAGGTGTGGTGGCTAAAAAATTACTTAACCTTACAGCACATGCTGTATGTACTGAAGATTTCGCTAAAAAACATCAACTTACTTCACCAGAACAAATTAACCAAGTTCCGCTTATTGACCTTGCCAATATGGACAACATTTGGCGAACTTGGGCTGATGCTATGCAGTTACCTAAAATGCAATATCAGCATCAACTAACGTTTAGTAATTACGAAGCATCTTTACAGGCGGCAGAGCAAGGGCTAGGTTTGGCACTGGCAATAATGCCCATTGAATATGCCCTGATTGAACGCAACTTATTGGTGTTACCATTTGAAAAAGGAACGGATTTTGACCAATCACTTTATGCGGTGTACCGTGAAGAAGATAAAAGCCGTCATGATATTCACTGCTTTATAGATTGGTTGACCAAGTCAAAAACTTTAAAAGTAATCTAATATGATTCTTCTATGGGTGATTTTAATTCACCTATACAGTGAATATTATCCTTTTGTAACACACCCAATATAGCACTAACATTGCCTTATCAAATAACTCGTTAAACATTCAATTTTTTAATTGAATGTTTAACGGCTACAGCAAGGATGACGTAATGTTAAGTTCAAAAATAATAATGGTGATTTTTCGGGTTATTGCCGTTTTACTACTCAGTATGCCTATGGCAATAAATATTCTTATTCAAGGAAACATTGTTAGTTCAATTGTTTATGTGCCTTTAATAACATTAGCCTTATCAGGAATCGCTATTTATATAGATGGTAAGTTAGAAGTGTTATTAAGTCGAAATAGGGTATTACCGACATTTAAGATACATAACGCCAATCTTCGCATGAAAACGACCAATGATTTGATGGTTTAGAAGGATTGATTTAGCCGGTTTTTTCTAACACTATTCGCTCCCACTTGACCTTATTTTTATTTGGCAGAATACTCGATTGATTTCTTAGCCTGAATATACATTTAAAACCATAAGCCTCGAATAGAGTAATTGTGTCTTTACTATTTGTTGGAAATACTCTGGTGCCCATGCCTGAAGGACCACTTCTTAGTGATATAGCGCAGCGACCATTTTTATTGATGAGTGAAGAAAGTTTAGCTGTTGTTTTAGCTCGTTCGGCTTCACAAAGGTGATGCCATACGGCATCAATGAGCACAAAATCAAATGTCTCTTCATGGGGTTCTAAGCAAGTAAGTTCTGGAAGGCTACCATGAAGCCATTTTATAGATGTGCCTTTATATTCATTTCTAGCCGCCTTTAAAAATTCTATCATTGGCTCTATTGCCGTAACGTTAAAGCCACGTTTATCAAGTGCAGCTGAATTTTGACCGGCACCGGATCCCAAATCGAGGATGTTTGAATTCTTTGAAGGTAAAAAAGCAATGAAATCTTTACACACGATATCGAAGTCTAAATTTTGGCTACTTTGAATAAATAATGGAACAAACCTTTCGTAACCTTCGGTGCCTAGAGTCATTTATTACCTGCTGTCGTACTTATTATAGAAATTAGTTGTTTAACCATGAGTTACATCCGTCGGCCAGTTGTTAAAAAGTGCACCCAGTCCATTCTATCTCTTTTTTTACACTCGGCAACGGCTGACTTAACATCATATACAACGTTTATATGTTCAACAATTAAGCTGTCGCCAGTTTCTTCAACGAGTGAGTAAGATGCCATAGCATTAAAATTTTCCATTGAATGCACAATAGGCTCATCGTCTGTATATGCCTGCAAGCCAACACTGCCAGGGTTTATTATGACTTGCCTAGTTGATAATGAAACTGTTCTTGGCGTATGCGTATGACCGCAGCAAATAAGTTTGGATTTCTGGCCGTTTAACAGTTTTATAATCTCCTTATCTGAACGTAAACGCGCATAACCAAGTTCAACGTTTTCGAGTAAATAAATTAAATCATCATCAGGTGTGCCATGACATAAGTAAATATCATCTGTTAATTGATAATCAAAGGGTAACGATTTCATCCATGCAATTGGCTCTTTACCAAGATCATCAATGATAAACTTCATTGTTGCATTAGCGGTAATTTCTTCTTGTGTCGCATCAAATATTTGGCGATCTTGATTGCCACATATAGTCACAATGTCATGTTGCATTAACAGATTATAAGTAGCTTTCGGTGCGATGGGACCGTAAAGAATATCACCAAGGTTGACCATTAGATCAACAGAATGTTTTTTAGCGTCTGTAATAACAGCCTCTAGGGCAAATACATTACTGTGAATATCAGATAATACCGCAAACTTCATGGAGACCTCCTCGGGTGTAGTGGCTTGTTAAAATAGTTATTGAACTCTGTGTATTAATAACGTTCTAGTTATTTTTAATGTTATCCAAGTGCATTAAGAAAGTTTACTTCCATTATGTCTAGTAATTGGGTAATGCTAACGTCTTTTAATACGTGCACTTTGGAAGAGTGTATTTCGCCAGTTTTGTCACCTAAGGCAATGTCGACTAAGTCAGGTTTACTATCGTGGAGCACGAGTACAATTTTTTTATTGCTAGCAATACAATCAATTGTTATCGCATCGGCATTCATGCCTTGTTTACGTAGGGTTTTATCCATAATCCCCATTAGGGTATCGACGCTTTTATTACGCTCATAAAATAAATCATTAGCTTGAGCGACTATCTCGGAGAGCTCTTTTAAGGTTTCTTTCATTATCTTCTTATAAATAAAGTGTTGAACAGACTATCCCCACTCCTCTTGAATATGATTCTCTCAGGTTTCCTGAAACAAGCACCTGCAAGTGGAGCGGGTATATTAGTAATTCGTTACTGTAAACCAGCGAGCACTCAAGATCTATCTGCAAGTGAGGTAATTTCTTGCAGTGGAAACTGACCATGACAATTCCCTTATCTTGGCTGATGTTGATTTACATATAGATACTGGTCAGTTGTTTTGAGACCATTTATACTTCGGCCATCTTTTTCACACTATAAGTATAATTAATATGATAAAAAAAATAGGTTTATCACTGCTTTCAGCCGCTGTGTTAGTAGGCTGTGTGGCAACAACGTCTGACGACGCGTCTCAAGTGAACAGTGCTCAAGATATTAAAGTAAGTTACGACAGCATCAATACCGCGCAATTAATTGAGCATACCAAGGTATTATCCTCAGATGAATTTGGTGGTCGTGCGCCATCAAGTGAAGGTGAGAAGCTTACCCTTGATTATTTAACTGAACAGTTTACTGCTATTGGTTTTAAGCCAGGCAACGGTGATAGTTTTTTACAAGAAGTACCATTAGTGTCAATTGAAGCGTCAAGTGATATGACATTAGCCATTGGTGGCAAAGAGTATCAACACGGCACGGATATGGTAATGGGCAGTGCCCGAATTAGTGAATTAGAACAGCTTAAAAATTCAGAGTTAGTTTTTGTTGGTTACGGTGTTAATGCACCTGAATATAACTGGAATGATTATAAAGACTTGGATGTTAAGGGTAAAACGGTTGTTATTTTAGTAAACGATCCTGGCTTTGCTACGCAAGACCCTGAGTTATTTACCGGTAATGCGATGACTTATTACGGTCGTTGGACTTATAAATATGAGGAAGCTAGCCGTCAAGGCGCTGAAGGCGCCATTATTATTCATGAAACAGCGCCTGCCTCTTACGGTTGGTCAGTTGTGAAAAACTCTTGGACAGGGCCACAATTTAGTTTTCAACGCGAAGACTTAAACAAAGGTCGTGTAGCGGTAGAAGGTTGGATCAATAGTGATGTTGCTACTGAATTGTTTTCAAAAGCAGGTTTAGATTTTGATAAAATGAAAGAGCGTGCCGCACAGGGTAGCTTCAACATTGACATGGGTGATTTAGATGCCTCTATCACGGTGAAAAACACCATTAAAAACTCTATCTCTTATAACTTTATCGCGACTTTACCAGGTCAGAAAAAAGCAGATGAGCATATTTTATATTCTGCTCATTGGGATCACTTAGGTACTGACTTAACTAAAAAAGGCGACCAAATTTATAATGGTGCTCGTGATAACGCGACCGGTACAGCAGCATTAATTGAAGTTGCTGAAGCTTTTTCAAAGTTACCTCAACCACTTGACCGCTCAGTTACCTTTTTAGCGGTAACTGCTGAAGAGCAGGGCTTACTTGGCTCGAAATTTTATGCAGCAAACCCTATTATTCTACCAGCTAAAACAGTTGCTAATATTAATATGGATGCACTGAACGTAAATGGTAAAAGTGCAGATGTTGCTGTTTATGGTTTAGGCCAATCAGAGCTTGATAACTTTTTAACAAAAGCAGCAGAAAAACAAAATCGTGTAATTTCTGGCGACCCTAGACCCGCTGCAGGTATTTACTACCGCTCAGATCACTTTGCTTTTGCCAGCATTGGTATTCCAGCGTTATACGCAAAAGGTGGTGCGGTACCAGCCGACCAAGCGACAGCTGATTTACGTGCAAAATTAGATCCAATCCTAGCCAAGTGTTACCACGGTCTTTGTGATCAATACAGTGACGATTGGGACTTAACAGGTGCTGTTGAAGATATGCAATTGTTCTTTGAAATTGGCGTTGAGTTATCTGAGGCTAACGTATGGCCACAGTGGAGCAAAACGTCTGAATTCAAAAGGTAGAGCAAAGGTAAGCACAGCATTTAGCTTGCTCTTATCTTTATAAAATTAAGCGGTAGTAGCGATAAAGCACTACCGCTTTTTTTGGGTTGTTTTAAACGTCAGCAATTCACTGACAAAGGTCAGCCAGCTTGGCTTGGGTGAGTTGTTGTAAATCTTGTGGGCTTAATTCTATTTCTACACCTCTTTTACCTGCACTAACAAATATCGAAGTAAATTCTTTTGCTGATGCATCAATAAAAGTGCTTAGACGCTTTTTTTGGCCTAGCGGACTAACTCCACCTAGTACATAACCGGTAGATCGCTCTACATCTTTTTTCATAGCCATAGTAGCTTTTTTAGCACCGTATACCTTAGCCATTAACTTCATGCTTAACATCGCTGACACAGGTATTACCGCAACAGCCAACGTTACATTATCAATATTTACCACCAAAGTTTTAAAAACTCTCTCGGTTGATATGCCAAGCTTTTGTGCTGCTTCATCACCATATGATTCACTTGTCGTATCATGGTTATATTCATGAATGTAATGAATAACTTTATTCTTTTGAGCGGCATTAATTGCGGGTGTCATTTCAATATCTTCTTACGAGGGGCTGTTAATTAGTTTGGAGATTATCACTTAGATGGTTATTTTATCTACTGTTTCTAGCGACATCCTTTGAATAAAGTATATCACCCCTTTTTTCGAATAGTTCTGTTGAAAATGGAATCACGCATGATCGCCCATTTTGTTTAGCATAATATAAAGCTTTGTCTGCATTATTCAGTAATACGTCAAGTGTCGTGCCATCTTTTCCATATTCAGATACCCCTGCACTAAAGGATATATAGACTGTTTTTTCAGTGGGTGTATCTAATTGCATATCCTTTATGGATTCTAATATTTTTTGAATATGGGTAGTACTACTTCCTTTATCACTCTCATCTTGAATAAGACAAAATTCCTCTCCACCAATGCGAGCAAAAAAAGACATAGGAGTGATCATTTTTTTTATTTGCTCACAAAACATCTCTAACACATAGTCACCAAACTCATGGCCATAGCTATCGTTAAATTTTTTAAAATAGTCTATATCAAGAATACTTATCGAACATTTTAACTTGCTATTAGCACTTTTTAATTCATTAAATTTGGTAAATAATGCTCGCCTGTTAGCTGTTTTAGTCAGTTGATCGGTATGCGCTAGCAAAAACATTTCGCTACTATATTCTTCAAGCATAGAACTTGAGCTATTTAATAAGTACTGAGTTCTTTTAAGTTTACTTACATCTTGTACGTGAACAATAATAAATTCATTATTTTTATATGCGTTAAATTCATAAATATATTTTTTACGCGATTTTACCATTTCAAATTCAAATAAATGATTGTCTGCCTTACCCTGATAAATGCAATCTAACTCATTGAGTAACTGTATTTCCAATTCATAATATGAATTTTCTCTATTAACGTTACCGGTTGAATTATAGAGTTCATCAAAACTGTTATTGCCGAATAGCAATTTTTTATCAATCACAGAAAATATAGCGATAGGTATCATTAACAAATCAATTGACTTGAATTCGTCTTGATTATCCCTTGCTGTTAAGTGCATAAAATAGTCTCTTTTTATTAGAAAGTTTATTGATGATCATAGCTGAATCATCTTGTTCCATACCAAACTCTAATAAAGATACCTTTAATAAAGTAATCACTTCATTCCACACATCTTCTTGGATATTTAAATGCCTATGCACGGATTCTAAGTGGTGGTCAGTAAAGGATACGGGCCCACCTAATAATGATGATATAAAACGAGTCTGATGATCGATCAAAGCTTCCATATTGCTTTTCTCAAAGTATGACCCTATGAGTTCTGAATCGAGCATTTTTTCATAAAAATTCTCTATCAGATTATGGATAGAAGAAAAACCGCCATATTTAACAAATAATGAAGAGTGCACTAGTTAATCCTTATACAATTATTCTAATAATTAATGGAAAGCTCACGAGCTAGATACATTCCTTTTTATTTCAGAAAGTTAATCAGTTTTAATAATAGAACAAAAATAAAAAACGTGTATTTTAATTCGGTACTTTAATGGCAGAAATACCTAAGATGAATCAATAATAAATAAAAACTATTCGTTAGAAATCATAAGTGAGCTATGCGCACTTAATCAGTAGCTCAATCAAGTCATTAATTAACGGTATAGCGTTTATAATAAAGATGAAGCTTAAGGTAAATCTTTTGAATTAATTGATTAAAATAAAAGGTTAAGTGGGGCATGTGGTAATGGCCACTTTTTAAAAGATCAATTTTCAATAACTAGCAAAGAATAAGATCCTAAAATTGTACTTATATGACTGGGAAAGGAATCGACTTGTCATTTTTAGTGATATTTTTCTTTATTTTTTACTGAAAAAAATAGACAATAAATTATCAAAGTATATGCCCTAACATTACAACACAAGTTGTTGGAAGGTTATGAATTTAACCATAATACTAATCGAAAATGGTGCGAAGCAATGTCTAATAGTTTAAACGTAAAGGGAATTTAATCCGTTCTATTTATTTGCATGGGCAATATCTGTTGGTCATTATAAATCAAGATCTTACGTGTATTCCCCAATGAATTCCTAATTCAGCTCCGTTTTTCACACACTTTTAATTTTTAGGATTTTTTTAAATGTATGTTTGAAAGTTTAGAAATATTGATGTAAATACCTGAAGGTAACAAAGTCACTAAATAAACATATAAATTCAAATATGACAGTCAACTATGCAAACAAAACGGCAAAAGAGACTATAAATCACAACAGTCAATTTCCCACAAGATGAAACAGTTTTTTGGGGGCTATTTTTTAGTCCTGAGCCAGCGTTCTAAAGATATCGCTGCTATGGCTTTTCATATGCGTATAATAAGCGCCATTGTCCACAATACTTAATTTAGTAGGATACTCACTTTCTAAAAATAATTGACTTTGTTGGCCTGTTACGTGAATTTTAATAACATTCAATGACTTGGGTGAATTTTCGAGATAATACAGGTGTTCATTTTTGACTTGAAAATTAAACGTGCGATTGTAATCAATCATATTAAATTCAATGGCCGTAATACGATTATCATTAATATGAAGCTCGTTATTTTGGGAGATAAATGCTGTTTCTATTGGATTTTTACTGTACTTAATATATGCCCAATCTTCATCAATCATGGTGATTTTTTCAGTAATTGTAGAGTAATAGTGAACTCGCCATTTCCCATAAAATTTAATACTAAAAGCCAAGGTACTATCATCAAACCATGACATCCCCCGAACTACTTGCTGTGGCATTTTTACCAATTTTATTTTCCCTGTACTAACATCTATCAACTTTATGCCATAAGACATTAATATACTTAACTTTGTGTCATCAGGAGAAAATTGTAGATCTTGATAATGCTGGTGATCTGCAAACCGAGTTAATTGCTTTTTAGAATGATATTTAACATCATAAAGCCAAACTTGCGCAGTACTCGCTTCTCTTGAAATATAGGCGAGTTGTTCATTATCACTTGAAATAGCGGGTAACCGGTCAACAACAGAAGAATCAATAATGGGCACAGTGGTTTTCAACTTTTCATCATAAAAGCTTATATCAAAATTTAACTGGCTACCGCTGTAGATATAATCCGTACTGTTGGTTATACGACTGACTGAACTGATAAGGTGAGTACTATTTAAAATTTTTGTAATATTATTGCCGGTAAAATCCATTTCAACCAAAGTTTCGTTTGGGTAAGGACCCATAACCACAATTTTATTTCCTGCATGATCAAAAATAGCGCAACAGATATATTCGTCTTTTTTAAATAAATAAGCAAAAGTATTTTCTTTTAAATCAATAAGGTAAAATGCGTGCCATTGCTGTTCGTCAGGGGTGGAAAGTAGCACTTTATCTTCAATTGGATGTAAATCAAAAAAAATGTGCCCAGCATTATAAGCAGGCGGTTGATTAAGTTTTTGCTTATAGCCACTTTGAATATCCAAAGCGTATAATAAATAGGGTTGTTTACCTGTTTGCTTTTCGCTGTAGACAATTTGCGTATTGTCATGGTTATAGGCCACTCGTCCATAGCTGCCTATAGGACAGTTATGAATAACCTCTTTCTTACTTATTTCATTGTTTGATAGATATACCCGCTTAATTTGGCAAACAGAACTATTGTTATAAAGATAAATAAGATTAGTGCTATCTACCGACCAAGTTGCAGAACTAGCATTGCCTGCATTATCACTTAACTGGGTAATAACACCTGTTGTAGTATTTTTAATAACAAGTTTATTCCATCCCTTTTTTTGGCTGCTATAGCTTAAAAACTCACCGTTAGGAGAAATGACAGCATCACTTTCTAAGCCAGCATCTCGCGTTAATGCCGAAACAGTTTTTATTGCTCTTTTTTCTTGTGTTTCAGGTGCTAGAAGCCAATAAGTCGCGGTTATAAGCAGAAGAAGAATAGTGACAACTCTCCATTGATATGAATGTTTTTGTAAGTCAGGGCTTTCAAGTTCACTCGATTCGATTGAACTTGTTTGAGCAATAAATTTATAACCTATTCGCGGTAAGGTTTGAATGAATTTGGAATTTTTTGCGTCATCACCGAGTGCTTTTCGTAGCTTAGTAATAACACGATTTACTGCATTATCAGTAATAATCTGTCCTTGCCAAACATTATCTATTAGTTGGTTTCGGGTGATCTGTTGATTTGGATGCTTGCAAAAATAGGCTAAAACCTCTGATTCTCTAACTTCAAGCCCAATGGTATGTTTTTCGAAAGAAAGCGTCTGTTTTGCCTCTGAAAACACTACACCATTGATTTTCCAACTTATATCAGTCATTTATAGATTTCTTAATTTAATTACTAAATCGAATTATACCTTGATCACAACTAATCACCATTAATCATCGACAAATCACTACTCTATTTCACTTTTTAAATATTGTTCAGTTCTCTCTAACAACACGTTGAATACTTAATGATATTAAAAAATATAATTTACTTGAGCCTTTACTGTTTAATAACTGTTTTCATGCAAACAACGTATGGAACAGAAATTTCTCAAGATGAAAAAGAAACACATAGTGAAGGTTTCATAATCAATACCGACGTATTGATAAAAACAGCTAGTGGCGCAACACTTTCTGCGGTTATTGTTCGCGATAAACAAATGCTTGAACCTCAACCAACAGCGCTACAGTTTCATATTTACGCTGATGTAAAGGATCATGTGAAAACAGCAATAAATGCAGCTAAACATGGTTATATTGGTATTGTTGTTGATACCCGGGGTAAACGCTTGAGTCCGGACGAAATCATTCCATATGAACATGACGCAAAAGATATTAATGATGTAATTGACTGGATAAGTAAACAAGACTTTAGTGACGGGCGTGTCGCTATGTATGGTGGTAGTTATTTAGGCTTTACCCAGTGGGCCGCGACTAAATATATGCACCCGGCATTAAAAACTATTGTGCCATCGGTTGCCAACAATCCGATGCAGGGTATGCCCATGGAAAATAATATTTTTATTACGCCTAATTATCAATGGCCGTTTTATGTAATGAATAACAAGACATTAGATAATAAGGTAAACAATAATAGAGATTATTGGAATAAAGCTCTTAATGACTGGTATGTGAGCGGTCGATCGTATCGTGATATCGATAAAGTCGAAGGAACACCAAACCCCTTATTACAAAAGTTTTTAAATCATCCTTCTCACGATGATTTTTGGTTAAACATGGGTCCAAGGACAGATGAATACAGCGAAATCAATATACCTATTCTATCTATAAATGGTTATTACGACGATGGTCATATATCCGCATTATATCATTTAAAGCAACACCTTAAGTATAATAAACATGCGGAACATTATTGGGTTATTGGCCCCTACAACCATTTTTTTAGCAAATCAAAGACAATTAATGGTTATCAAAAAGATCCTATCGCGGCTTTGGATAGAACAGAACTCGCTTTCCAATGGTTTGACTATGTTTTAAAAGGAGCAAAAATGCCTGATTTAGTTAAAAATAAAGTTAACTATCAATTGATGGGTGACAACTCTTGGCAGCATACGTATTCATTGGCAGAACTAAATAGTGACTATCAACGCTTCTATTTAAGTACAGAAAAACAACAGGGTACTTACCGGTTAACTAAAAAAATTAGCAACGAAGTAGCTTCACTGAAGCAAACTGTTAATTTAGCCGATCGAACAACAAGTACTAATACCGAGTCTTATTACTGGCCAATCATAAAAGAGCAACTAACTGACCCAACTGGCTTTACTTTTGTTAGTCTACCATTTGAACAAGATACCTCAGTACACGGCAGTTTTTCCGGTGAAATAAATGTAAAAATCAATAAAAAAGACTTTGATTTAGGTATGACATTTTATGAATTAACACCTGAAGGAAAATACTTTGAGCTTCTTTATTATATTGGCCGAGCCAGTTATGCAAAAGATCCAAGCAATCGACAATTACTTACTGCTAATAGAGTAGAAACAATACCTTTTAAAGATACTCGTATGACAGGTAAGTTATTTAAAAAAGGAAGCCGATTAGTCGTCGTGTTAAATGTTAATAAAAATGAAATGGCCCAAATAAATTTTGGCACGGGAAAAGATGTTAGCGATGAAACCATAGCAGATGGCACTATACCACTGGAAGTAGAGTGGTTGAATACCAGTTTTATTAATGTTCCCATGAAGATTATGAATCGATAAAAGCACAATTAATATCAAAAAAGTCTCATTGAATGGTGTGCTTACTTATACTTGGATACAAGTTGATGGTACAGAGGTATCGCTATCCGTTGCTGTTAGTGGTGTGATTGAAGCACTCGCAGGAGATACGACTGACACGATTACTTTTACTGCGCCTGATGTGGCAACTGACACAGCATTAACGGTTAAATATATTGCTAGCACTCCAGATACAACAACTCCAGCCGCTAAAACCTCGGAAAGTCCAAGTGGCGGTTCATTTGGTTATATTATTCTGATACTTGCTGGCTTAAGGTTTTTTAGAAAGTGATTATTATTTAAAAATATTGTTTGAGTGATTTTTTAATTGAAGGCATTTCATTTTTTGAAGTGCCTTTTTTATTGCTTTAGAGAGAGGTAGTTGGAATATGGCGGTATAAGGTAATACTTCCTAATAGCTATACTGAAACATTAGGATACATAGAGTAAGTATCGTTTTAGTTGATTTTACTTAGTTATCAATTTAGTTATTTTAAACGATGTTTTTATTTTAATAATCAGGTTATTATCTATATCCAGTGTTTGAATTTAGGATATATAATCCTACAAATATTCCCCAAAACTAAGATACAAGCAGTTGATTTTATTAGAGTTAAAATACTCAGAAACTAACGTGTAACGGAAGGTAAGATGGTTGATAAAGCATTGAATTTAAAGGGAATTAAAAGTGTTCTTTTCGTCTGTATGGGCAATATTTGCCGTTCCCCTAGTGCGGAAGCTGTTTTTAGACATAAAATGAAAGTGCAAGGTTTGACGTTAAAAGTGGATTCTGCGGGTACTTTGGGCGCACATGCTAAAGCAAAACCAGATCACCGCGCTCAAAAAGCTGGTGTTGCACGTGGTTACTCCTTTGATGGCATTAAAGCACGTAAAGTCACGGTGCAAGACTTTCACGACTTTGATCTAATTTTAGCGATGGATCATGACAATATCGAAGAACTAAAAAAAGTAGCGCCAACAGCTACTCAGGACAAAATTCATTTAATGCTAGATTTTGCCGTAGAGCTTGAAGAAGAGCAGGTGCCAGACCCTTATTATGGTGGTGCTAGAGGGTTCGATTATGTTCTTGACTTAGTTGAAGCGGCAAGTGATGGTTTATTAGAGAAGATATAAATTAGCGTGACAAATATTACTACATGAACGTCTCTGTAAAGACTAACTACTTTGATATTTCAGGTGGTTAGGCTTTTTTGTGAATTACACTTACACCAGCCCTATTTTTTAATTCCCTCCGAAAACCCACTTTAATGATAATGGGTGTAGACCACTCTAGCTTAGTTGAACAGCATAAAGTATGTATTCACTTATCTATGCCTGAAGCTAAACATCATAAAAATAAAAGTAAGTTATAACTTCTTGTTTTTCTTAATCTGAACTAAATTTAACTGATACTGTGAAAACTCTTTGTAATTAAATAGCATCCGAAATTACTCCACAGGTTCAAGTTGAAAATATGAAAATAAAAAAATTACTTATCATCATATTAATTTTAATGTCTATCTCGCCAATTATACTCAGCTATTATTTTATATCAGCGGAAAGTAAAATACTGCTTCATGATAATAGTATTTCAAAACTAAACGACATAGCCATCTTACAGCATAAGCGTATACGTCAATTATTAACGAGTAAGAATGAATCAGTGAAGTTAATTGCTAGTCGAACACAGTTAAGGTTATTAGTAGAACGTATTCAAAGAATCGATTCAAAAGAGTTAAAAAGTCAACTATTAAAAATACTTGCAGACGCTAAAAACTCTGTAAGCAACATAAAAAAACTCTCTATCATATCCCTTGAAAGGAACATTATTGTTACTACTGATATCGAGATAACTCCTCAACATCAAGATACCTTCATTTATTCAAAAAAAACCACAGACGACTTTTTTAATATCCAAATCTTTAGAGGGGATGAAGGTAGCTTGGTAATAGGTTTTTTAGAAAACCTTTATATAGAAGGTAAACTTATTGGATATATTTCTGTTGAGTTTTCCAGTCAGGAATTACTCAATATTATTTCAGATTACACAGGGTTGGGTCATACTGGAGAGGTCGTACTCGCTGGTAAGGATACTGAGGGTAACACTATTTTTTTAACACCAACTCGACATGATGAAAAGTCTGCATTTAATATAATTATCCCCAAAGGTAAAGTAGATATTCCCATTATATATTCCATGAAAGGTGAATCAGCCATATTAAAGGATTATGTGGACTACCGTTCGGTACCTGTACTTGCTATCTCTCATCATATACCTGAAGTTTCTTGGGGTATGATAGTTAAAATTGATAGTAGAGAAGCGTTTGAAAGCTTGGATTATTTACTATCCTTTATGCTTCAGTTAACTATTCTGCTCATTAGTATTGCTATTGGTATTTCTATTTTTTTAAGTAAAAAATTATCTGAGCCCATACAGGCATTGAGACAAGTCGTTCTCGGTATTAACCGAGGAGAAATAAACTTAAGGGCTTCAAAGACAAAGTTATTTGAAATAAATGAACTGGGTAAATCATTTAATAACATGTTTTCATCGCAACTTAATGCCGAAGTGGCATTGCATGACGCTATAAAGCAGTTAACCACTATCAATGGACAACTACAGTCAGAAGCTGAGCGATTCAAGCGATGGAAAGAATCTAACTTCATCGGCATTATTCATTCTGACGCAGAGGGTAATATACTTGATGCAAATAGTGCGCTGTTGGACATGTTAGGTTATAGCGAAGTAAACCTGTCAAAAGGTGATGTTGATTGGAAAAATTTAACACCTAAAGAGTTTCTTCATTTAGATATGTCAGCCATAGAAGAAGCGGAAGAGAAAGGTTATTGGACCCCATTTGAAAAAGAGTATTTTCATAAAGATGGTCACAGAGTACCCATATTAATTGGTGGTTCATTGTTTAAATACGACTCAAAAGAATTCATTGTTTTTATCATCGATTTAACGGATAGAAATAAACAATTAGCTGCGTTAGAGAAATATAAACGCATCATTGAAGATTCAAGTGACTTGATAGCCTTTGTCGATAATAATTACCGATTCAAAATGGTTAACCCTACTTATTGTAAATACCATGGAGTACCTAAACATGAAATAGAAAATCATCATGTGATCGACGTTTTAGGACAAGAGTTTTTCCTTGAAAAGATCAAACCGCTAATTGATCGAAGTTTATTAGGTGAAATCACCAAAGAGTCAGAGACCGTTAGATTCAGCGCCTTAGGCGAGAGGTTACTTAATACAACATATACCCCTTATAAAAATGATGAGGGCAACATTGTCGGTTTAATATTTAGAGGGGAAGACATTACTGAATTAGAAAAACATCGGCAGTTACTTGAATCGACTAAAGTAGAACAACTACAAATTATTAATAGCATGCTTGAAGGGGTGTTAACTACTGATAACAGTGGTGTTATTTTAACCTTTAATCCTGAAGCAGAAAATATATTTGGTTATAAAGTAAATGAAATTGTCGGTAAAAATGTCTCTTTACTGATACCGCATAATCATGCCGTAAACCACGATAATTACTTGATAGGTTTTTTAAAAGGCAATAAATCGGCTATGGTTGGTAATCGTCAAGGGCGTCACGTTCTTGCTTTGCATAAACTACAACATGAGTTTCCCCTAAGAGTTTCAATTGCTGAGTTACCGTCAAACTTACAAAGCAAAGCAAGATTCATAGCAAACTTTCAAGATTTAACCGAGGCAGAGCACCAAAATGAAATCATCAATCGTAGTTTAAGAATGGAGTCATTAGGAAACGTTATTGGCGGAATTTCTCATGATTTCAATAATATACTAGGTATAATTACCGGGTATTGTAGCTTGCTTTTAGAAGCACCAACGACTGCGTTGGACAATCGATATTTATCGGTAATAGCTGCAGCGAGTGAAAGAGGGGCTAAATTAACTGAAAAATTATTAAGCTTTACTAAAAATCAATCTTCAGATATTAGTTTGTTATCACTCAACGAAGTGATTTTATCGAATAAGGATGTGATAGAAAGACTACTTACTAGCCAAATATCTTTAAAATTAGTGTTAGAGCCTAAGCTTCTATTGACCTGTGTTGAGAAAGGATTATTAGAAGATTTACTTTTGAATATTTCAATTAACGCCATGCATGCAATGCCTAATGGTGGTAAATTGCATATTGAAACAGCAAACGCAGTGCTGGGTGACGGTGATAAGTTTGATTTGCCTTTTCAAGCGGGTCAGTATGTAAAACTCACTATTGAAGACAATGGTTGTGGCATGAGTAAAGAAGTATGCTCTCAAATATTTGAACCCTTTTATACCACCAAAGGCAGCGTGGGGAATGGTCTTGGTTTATCACAATGTTATGGTTTTGTTAAATCAAGTAATGGGGTGATAAATGTTGATTCTATTGTTAATCAAGGTTCGATATTCTCAATCTACTTCCCTGTTTCACAAGAAAATAAACAAACTGAGAAGTTACCTACGGTTATTGAACAAAAAAAGTTTGATGCAAAAAATTACACACTACTCATTGTTGATGATGAAAATGAGATTCGCTCATTAAATAGTGAGCTACTTAGCAACGCTGGCTTTACCATCTTTAGTTTTGATAACGCAGCAGAAGCACTGGTACTTTTACGTGATCAGCATATTGATATGATAGTCACTGATGTTGTCATGCCGGAAATGGGGGGCGGGGAATTTATTGAGAAAGCAAAAGCATTAGTTCCCGCAATAAAATATCTTTATGTTAGTGGTTACCTTGATGAAAAAGATATAATTGAAGCTCAAAAAATAACACCTTTGTTGAAGAAACCGTATAGAGGCAGTGAACTTGTTTCGGTAATAGAATCGATAATTCAGCAATAGATATGACTATGCACGATGAATAATATTATTTAAGTAATAAAAAAGGGACCTATAAGATCCCTTTGCTAAGTGAATAATTTTTTATTTACTTACGCTATTCAGCGAAACGTGTTTTCACGGCATCAGCCAATATAGATAAAATATCGTCACTTACCGTTAAGTCAATACAAGCATCAGTGATACTTTTTCCATAGACTAACGGCGTACCTTCTTTGACTGCTTGATTACCTTCTTCTAAAAAGCTTTCAATCATTACACCAAACAAACTTTCTTCACCTTGGCTGATTTGCTCTGCTAAAGAGCGAGCAACATCAATTTGTTTGTTGTGATTTTTATAGCTATTGCCATGACTGCAATCAACCATAATACTTTGAGATAATGCAGCTTTTTCAAGTTTCTCACAGGTTTCTTTTATATCATCAGCATGATAATTAGGTACTTTTCCACCACGTAGAATTACGTGAGCAAATGGATTACCGTGGGTTTGGTAAATACACATTTGGCCACTTTTATCTGGCGAATATAAAACATGCGGTACACTTGAAGCTTGAATTGCATCGAGTGCAATTTTTACGTTACCGTCAGTGCCATTTTTAAAACCAACAGGACAAGATAATGCCGAAGCT
>Ga0209292_1002405_pt1 | contig 21577 bp, 23 predicted proteins | sample GOMGulsemesocosm_2_FD_184634 | JGI IMG/M metagenome (GOLD analysis project Ga0209292, IMG submission 184634) | Methane-oxidizing microbial communities from mesocosms in the Gulf of Mexico - GOM9C Gulf of Mexico (SPAdes) (version 2) | ecosystem: Environmental > Aquatic > Marine > Cold seeps... | reverse complement strand
CCCTGCCTGGTTTGTCAGTAACTTCCCTCGACATGTGTTAGATGGTGAGCTGTGGTTAGGGCGAGGAAAATATCAGCAAACGGTGTCAGTGGTTAGTCGGCAGAAGCCTCATGAAGATTGGCGTGAACTCAAATTTATGGTGTTTGATTTGCCCGATAGCCCGCTGCCATTTTTTGAGCGCTATGCTCAAATGAGAGCCTTGGGCGATCAGTCATTGTCGCCCTATTTAAACGTAATTACTCAGCAGCGAATCGCCAGTCATAGCCAGTTAATGATGTTGTTGGATGATGTGCTCAGCCGCGGCGGTGAGGGTTTAATGTTGCACCACAAAGACGCGTTATATAGGCCGGGCCGGACGACTCATTTATTGAAAGTGAAAAAATTAGATGATGCCGAAGCGATTGTCGTGGCCTACAAAGCAGGCAAAGGTAAGTACAGCGGCATGGTTGGTTCGCTTAAGTTGCGCATGATCAACGGCCAGGAGTTTTACGTCGGTAGTGGGCTGACTAATGCGTTGCGCGCTGATCCCCCAGCCTTAGGCAGTGTGATTACTTATCGACATCAAGGATTTACTGATAAAGGGTTGCCCCGGTTCCCCGTTTATCTGCGACAACGGTTGGTTAAATAATCGGATGTTCGCGGATAGGAGTCGCGCCTTGCACGCATTGCGATTGATTTTTATGCTGTTGTTTTTTGGTCTGCTTCAGGTCGTGCCAGTTCATGCTGAATCTGCACAGGTACAATACGTGATTGACGGTGATACGGTGGTGTTGAGCGATAATCGCCATGTGCGCTTATTGGCGATCAATGCTCCGGAGATTGAAGGTAAGCGCCCCGCTGAACCCGGTGGCGAAGCGGCTAAACGTTGGCTCAAAGCTCAGATAGAAGGTAAGCGAGTAAAGCTTATCGGCGATCAGCAGAAATATGATAAATACGGCCGCGCACTGTTTTATCTGTTTGATGCACAAGGTCGTTTAATTAATGAGCAGCTGCTAGCTAAAGGGCTGGCAGTGCTCAGTATTTATCCGCCGAACCTGAAATACCTGCCGCGTTTGCAGCAGGCCCAGCAGCGAGCGGAGGCGCAAGGTCTTGGTGTTTGGAGGCTGTCTGCCTACCGGTCACAAAAACTGGCGCAATTGACGCGTAGTAAATATAAGGGCTGGCAACGTGTGACTGCCTCGCCGGTGGTGATCAAAGAGGGTCGTAAATATGTGCGACTCATGCTGAGTGCAGATGCAAACATCCGTATTTCAAAACAGAACGTACATTACTTTCCTGCGCTGAAAAATTACCTGCAATGTGAGATCGAAGTGCGTGGTTGGGTTTCATGGCGCAACGGAAAGGCTTCTATTCTGATCAGGCATCCCAGCGCAGTGGTAATAAAGGATTCCAACCAATGCGCCGAAACCTTATAATACGCGCTTTTAGAAGGTGCTAACTGTGACAGTTGGCACGCAATTGGAGAGCATCATGGCTGAACGTAAGGCCAGCGTAAAACGCGATACCCTTGAAACCCAGATTGAAGTGGCGATTAACCTTGATGGTGAAGGCGTATCTGATTTTGATACCGGGCTTAATTTTCTTGAGCACATGCTGGATCAGGTGGCGCGCCACGGCATGATTGATATGAAAATCAAAGCGGTGGGCGATCGCCACATTGATGATCACCACACGGCTGAAGATCTTGGCATCACGCTGGGGCAGGCCTTTGCACAAGCTGTTGGCGACAAGAAAGGTCTGCGTCGTTATGGTCATGCCTACGTACCATTGGATGAAGCTCTGTCGCGCGTAGTGATCGACTTTTCCGGTCGTCCAGGTTTGTTTATGAATGTTGATTTCACCCGTGGCAGTGTGGGTGGCTTTGATTGCGAACTGTTCTTTGAGTTTTTCCAGGGCTTTACCAATCACGCCATGGTGACTTTGCATATCGACAACTTGACGGGTAAAAATACCCACCACCAGGCGGAGACAATCTTTAAAGCCTTTGGTCGTGCCGTGCGAATGGCGCTAGAAGAAGATCCGCGGATGGCGGGTAAGATGCCTTCTACGAAGGGCTCTCTTTAAATTATAGATTTTCGGCGGGCTTAGCTCGCCGTTTCTCTTTTCGTATTAAGTTAATTTAGATTTCATCAGACGGGGTAGTAAATCAAATGGCGACCAGTCGTATTGGCGTGATTGATTATGGTATGGGTAACCTGCACTCGGCGGCGAAGGCGCTTGAGCATGTGGCTGACGGTGCCGAAGTAGTGGTTAGCTCCGATCCGGACGTGATCCGCAACACCGATCGCATTTTGCTGCCGGGCGTGGGTGCCATTCGCGACTGCATGGCGGAAATTCGTCGTTTGGGCTTTGATCAACTGGTTGCTGAAGTGGCGACGCAAAAGCCGTTATTGGCGATTTGTATCGGTATTCAATCGCTGATGAATCACAGTGAAGAAAACGGCGGCGTAGATTGCCTCGGTCTATTCGAAGGTAACAGCCTGTTCTTCGGTGATGAGCTTAAAGATACTGACGGCAGCAAGTTGAAAGTGCCGCACATGGGTTGGAACCGCGTACATCAAACGCTGCCGCATCCGCTGTGGGCAGAAATCCCGAATGACTCACGCTTCTATTTTGTACACAGCTACTACGTGAAAGCGGCCAATCAAAACGAAGTGGCCGGTGAAGGTGAGTACGGTGAAAAGTTTGCCGCTGCCATGTACCGCGATAATGTGTTTGCCGTGCAGTTTCACCCGGAAAAAAGCCAGCGTGCTGGCCTGCAACTATTGAAAAATTTCGTTAATTGGAACGGGGAAGTTTAGTGTTAATTATTCCAGCAATTGATTTAAAAGACGGCGAATGCGTTCGCCTGCTGCAGGGCCGTATGGAAGATTCCACGGTATTCTCCGATGATCCTGTTGCTATGGCTGCGGACTGGGTCAATGCCGGTGCGCGTCGTTTGCATCTGGTTGATCTGAATGGCGCTTTTGCCGGTGAGCCGGTCAATGGCGGCATTGTACGTGCAATTGCCGAAGCTTATCCTGATCTGCCGATTCAAATCGGTGGTGGTATTCGCTCTTTTGAAACCATTCAGGCTTATCTGGATGCCGGTGTGCAGTACGTCATTATTGGCACCAAAGCGGTTAAAGAACCTGAGTTTGTGTTTGAAGCTTGCAAACGTTTCCCAGGCCACATCATTGTTGGTTTGGATGCCAAAGATGGCAAAGTGGCTATCGACGGTTGGGCGGAAATAACCGATGTTGATGTGACCGATTTGGCGAAACAGTTTAAAGAAGCAGGCGTGAGCGCCATTGTTTACACTGATATCAGCCGTGATGGCATGATGCAGGGTGTGAACGTCGAAGCAACCGCGCGTCTCGCTCAAGAGTGCGGTATTGAAGTGATTGCCTCCGGTGGAGTGACCGACATCGAAGATGTTCGTGCTTTGGCGAAAGTGGCTAGCTCTGGTATCTGCGGGGCTATTACGGGTCGGGCCATCTATGAAGGCACACTGGATTTGAAAGAAGCACAGCAACTGAGCGACGAGCTTACTTCATAAGATTTTTGTAAAAGTTAAAACGTAGCTAGAGGCAATATCATGGGTTTGGCAAAACGAATTATTCCCTGTTTGGATGTGGATAACGGCCGTGTAGTAAAGGGTGTTCAGTTTTTAGAAATCCGTGATGCCGGTGATCCGGTGGAAATTGCCAAGCGCTACGACGAGCAGGGTGCCGACGAAATAACCTTTCTGGATATTACCGCAAGTCACGAAGATCGTGAAACCATGGTGCACGTGGTGGAAGATATCGCCAGTCAGGTGTTTATCCCGCTGACCGTTGGCGGCGGTATTCGTACCGTTGAAGATATTCGCCGTATGTTGAATGCTGGCGCTGATAAGGTTGGCATCAACACCGCTGCGGTAGTGAACCCCGAGTTCGTAAGAGAAGCTTCGCAGAAATTTGGCGCCCAGTGCATCGTGGTTGCCATTGATGCTAAAAAAGTCAGTGGCGAAGGCGAGCCTAACCGTTGGGAAATTTTCACCCACGGTGGTCGCAAACCAACAGGTTTGGAAGCCATCGCTTGGGCTAAAAAGATGGTGGACTACGGCGCAGGTGAAATCTTGCTCACTAGTATGGATCGCGACGGCACAAAAATCGGCTTTGATAATGAGTTAGTGTGCGCCATCAGCGAAGCGGTTCATGTGCCGATTATTGCCTCGGGTGGCGTGGGTAACCTTGACCACCTGGTGGAAGGTGTGACAAAAGGTAAGGCCGACGCGGTCTTGGCGGCCAGTATCTTCCATTTTGGTGAATATACCGTTCCTGAAGCGAAAGCTTATATGGCATCCAAAGGCATTGAAGTTCGCGAAGACTTCTAATTTTTCCACCCAGCGGCGTTATCGGTCGCTTATGTAGCAGGCTACACGACGCTTCCTCTGGCCTTGCTGGATGAAAAAATTGATCGTTTGCAATGGTTGCGGTAGAAAAGGATAGCCCCATGAAACGTTTACTACTGATCTGTGTTTTAGGTTTAACCCCGCTGCTAATCACGGGCTGTCAAAGCGCCTATTATTCAGCGATGGAAAAGGTGGGTGTTCATAAGCGCGATATTCTGGTCGACCGCGTTGAAGATACACGGGATGCTCAGGATGAAGCTCAGCAGCAGTTTCAAAATGCTCTGGAGCAGTTCCGTTCAGTCGTAAACTTCGATGGTGGAGAGTTGGACGCGGTTTATAAAAAGCTGCAAAAAGAATATGATCGAAGTGCCGCCGCTGCGGAGGAAGTCCGAGATAGTATCCGTAAAGTTGAGCATGTTTCCGGGGCGTTATTTGACGAGTGGGATGACGAGCTTGATCAGTACACAAGTCAGAAATTGCGCAGTGATAGCGCCAACGCCCTGCGTGATACCCAAAGTCGTTATAAGCAGTTACACGCCAGTTTGAAGCGTGCCGAATCGCGTATGCAGCCAGTGCTGTCTGCGCTGCTGGATAATACGCTTTACCTGAAGCATAACCTCAATGCTCGCGCGATTGGCTCCTTAAAAGGCGAATTCGCTGGTATCGAGCAGGATATTGATCGTTTGGTTATAGAAATGCAGCGCTCGATCAAGCAGTCCGATCAGTTTATTGAGGATATGCGCCAATAGCCCAGAGGCGTTACCGAATTGCTTTTCTGTTTAACCAAACCAGTTAAACGCCATCGCTGACCACAAAACATACGCTGCGATGCTCGCCGGGTAGGCTTTTTCGCCAATATCCGTTCCTTCTGATTTTTGATTCGATGCAAAAATAAGCGCTGCGGAGATCAGTCCCAGCAAGCCAAGCATAAAGATCAGTGAGTCTGAGCCTATCCTTTCCGGCAGTGTTATTAATGGCGTTGCGCTTAGCCCAATGGTGACCGCTATCAGATTAACCCAACCAAAAAATGCAGTGACTTTATACATGTTAACCTGAGACCTTTTCTTGGCTGTCGTTTAGCAAGCGTACTTCGCGTTGCGGGAACGGAATAGTGATGTTCGCATCCTTCAAAGCTTTGAAAATGCTCAGGTTGGTCTGATATTTATTATTGAAATAAGTTTCAGTCGGTACCCAGTAACGCATTCCAATCTCAATGGCGCTGTCACCAAAATTATCGATACCAATCTGTGGTTCGGGTTCGTTGCAGACAGAGGACATTTCTAACAAGCATTGGCGAATAACTGAGACAGCCTGTTCTGGATCGGAGTCGTAGCTGATGCCAATACTGCTATCCACTAATGTGTTGGCAAAGGAGTTATGCAAGATTTCGCCAATGATGTGTTTGTTGGGGATAGTGATTTCGACGCCGTCTTCATTTGTCAGAACGGTGTGGGCAAGACTGATGTCCTTCACAATGCCGCTTACACCTAACACACTGATGGTGTTACTGATGATAAAGGGACGGGTGAGAATGATAGTGAACCCTGCGCCATAGTTCGATAGCAAACCCTGAACGGCCAAGCCCGCACCCAGAGATAGAGCACCGATAGCGGCAACCATGGGTGTAACGCTGATGCCCACTTTCCCCAGTGCGATAATGGTGGCCATGATGATGACGATAATGCGTAGGGTGTTGGCAATAAAGATGGATAGGGTGATATCGACACTGTGCTTTTCACAGATACGGCTGGCTATTTTGGCGACCTTTTTGGCGACAAACAGGCCGATCAGAAAAATAACAATGGCGCCGATCAGCTGGAAACTGTAGGTCACCAGAAACTCAGTGATCAGGTTGTAAATGTTCTCAAACTGTTCGAGTTCTTGCTCAATCATAAGATCTTTTCCAAAAGTGAGTCAGGTGGGCTGTTAGCTGCAAATCACGCGGGTGACGTCTAGTTGTTCGGTAATGCGGCAGTGTCCTGGTTCTTGTTCCGGTGGCGCTTTTGCCAGTAAGGTCGTTGCTTGTGGGTCGGGCTTAGTTGGTGTGGCCTCAACCAGGGATTTAGGCGGTTCGATTGCTTTAATTGTTGATTCGGGTGTTTTTGTCGCTACCAGCTTTGGAATGTTATGCGACGATAGTAATTGTGACGGTGGGACAAGTCGAACACCCAGTGACTCCAGTTGAGGCAATATTTTTTCCAGGTAATCCAGGGTGCTGGGATAGGGATGGCCGATAGCAACAGCGTTGCCCTTGATGCGGGCTTTTTTGATCAGACGATTGAACTGCTGCTCAGTAAATTCGGGTGTGGCCTCGTGATCGAGGAAAATATCACGTTCAAGGGTGGGTATTTTCAATGCCAGAGCGGTATGGGCGGCCACGGAAACGGCACTAGTGCGGCTATCGACAAAATACAGCGGGTATTTTTTAAGTTCCTGCATCAGCCATTGCATACGTTCGACACTGGTGGTCAGGCCGCTGCCCATATGATTATTAATGCCGCTGACATAGGGCGTAGTAGCAATAGCCTTGGCCATCTGTTGTTCAAAAAACGCGCGTTCCTGCTTAAAGGTTAAGCCGCCGGGGCCTAACGGTCGCCCACGGCTGTTATCCATGGGTAGGTGCAGCATGACTTCCTTGCCTTGCTGGTGAGCTTGTTTGGCAAGCCGTTTGCCAAACGGGGTAAAGGGCAGTACTGAGTAGGTGATCGCGCCGGGCAGTGCAATGGCGCGTTGACCGTGATGCAGGTTGTTGCCGATATCATCAATAATAATGCTAATTAAAACCGGTTTATCCGCAGCTGTTGCGGCCCAGCTTGGCAGCACAAACAGCAGGCAAATCAGTACGCGTGACAGGCGGAGCATTGTTAGTTGGCCGCCTTGTCTGCAATTTTAGTCTTGGCTTGGCTGGTAATGTGCCACCCCTTTAGCTGGTTCAGGGCTAAGTACAGCTGGAAGTCTTTTTCGGCCAGCGTGATCTTGTCCTCGGAGCCGTTTTTGGTTTTTTCCTTTTTATCGCCATTGCTCAGGTGGCCCTTAAGATCGGACTCCTTGATACGTAATGTTTTCTCGGCAGTGGAGGTAACCTTTGTGGTTTCCACCAGAATGTCCGGCGTAATACCCTCGGCTTGAATCGAGCGGCCGCTGGGAGTGAAATAACGGGCGGTGGTTAATTTTAATGCGCTGTCGTTGGTCAGCGGCAAGACCGTTTGCACGGAACCTTTGCCAAAACTCTGGCTGCCAAGAATGATGGCGCGCTGGTGATCCTGCAATGCACCAGCAACAATTTCAGAGGCCGATGCCGAGCCACCATTAATCAATACCACCAGTGGTACGCCCCGACTGGGGTCTGTTGAGGTGGCGTTGAAACGTAATTCCGAGTTGGGCAGTTGGCCATTGGTGTAGACAATCAGGCCTTCTGTTAAGAAAGCGTCGCTGACTTCGACGGCACCATTGAGTACGCCGCCGGGGTTGTTGCGCATATCCAGCACCAGCCCTTTGAGCTGCTGATTATCTTTTTGCAGTTTTTTAATGGCCTTGAGTAAATCGTTGCCGGTCTGTACCTGGAACTGAGTAATGCGGATATAGCCGAAACCAGGTTCAAGGCTGCGGTGTTTAACGCTGGTTACCTTGATGATGGCGCGGGTAATGGTGATTTCCAGTGGCTTGTTTTGATGTTCGCGGGCCACGGTGAGTACAACGTCGGAGCCCGGTTTGCCACGCATAAGCTCGACGGCTTCGGAAAGGCTCAAACCGTTTACGGTATGGTCGTCAATTTTGATGATCAGATCACCGGCTTCAACGCCGGCCTTGAGGGCGGGGGTGTCATCGATGGGTGTGATGACGCGGACAAAACCATTTTGCATTTCAATTTCGATGCCCAGGCCGCCAAATTCACCGCGGGTGTTTTCCTGTAAATCGTTCAGAGCGTCATCGCGCAGATAGGCTGAATGCGGGTCGAGGCCTCTGAGCATGCCGTCAATGGCATTGTTGAGTAGGGTCTTGTCATCAACAGGTTCCACATAGGCTTGCTTGATGCGGTCATAGATTTCTGTAAAGGTGCGTAGTTCCTTGAGCGGCAGCGGGCCCTGCCCGGCTTCACTTTTCTCTTCGGCATACAGCGAGGACGCTAGCAGGCAGGAGAACAGTGCAATTGCGAGTGGTTTTGTGCAGCTTTTCAGGGTGATCATAATGTGTGTGGCGTCCCGGTGGGCATGGCTTTTAGTGCATTCTAGTATGATGTGTCGGGCTTGTGTTGAATTTATTTATTTATAGCGTGGCAGGATTGGTCTTAGTTGCGAGCCAAGATCCAACTTTTTGGATTCTGTGGTTTGCCGTTGCGGCGGATTTCAAAATACAGTCCGGCGTTATTGTGGCCGCCACTATTGCCGACGCTACTGATGACGTCGTTGCTGCTGACCCAGTCACCCGTTTCCTTGTAAATGGATTGATTGTGGCCATACAGGCTCATATAACCATTGCCGTGATCAATAATCAGCAGCAGGCCGAAGCCGCGTAACCAGTCGGCAAACACTACGCGACCGTAGTGTACGGCGTGTACCTCGTTGCCTTCTTTGGCGCGGATCAGTATGCCGTTCCATCGAGTGCCGGACTCCTTGTCCTTGGCGCCGAAACTGCGCGCAATTCTGCCTTTCGTGGGCCAGGGTAATTTGCCCTTACGTGCTTTGATGGGCGTGGTGGCGTCGGGCAAATCCAGGTCGGCAATGGCTTCCTCAACTGAGCTTAACAGCTCTTCGAGGCGCTCACGGTTAGCCAGCATTTTATCTAGTTGCTGGCCCTTTTGGCCAATGTCTCCCTGTAGGCGCATTAATACCGAATGACGATTTTCTTTGCTGGTTTGCAAGGCTTGATGTTGTTGTTCAAGTTGCTGGCGGGAGTGCTGCAGGCTGAGTAGCTGTTCGTTGATCCTGGTTTCATTCTCTTCCACCTGCCGTACAGTTTTGCTGTGTTGCTCAATTTTCTTGGCGCGAGCACGGTTGAAGTAATCGTGATAACGCAGGGTGCGGGCCAGTTCGGCGGGTTGCTCCAGGTTGAGCAGCACCTTGAGGTATTCACTGTGGCCAATGCTGTAGGCTGCGCGGATTTGTTCGGCAATCTGGGCGGCCTGCTTTTTACTTTCGGCAAGTAAGGTGTTGCGTTGCTGGCGCAGTTTTTTGATGCTGCCTTGAGTGCTTTGCAGCTCACGGGTGAGTTTTCTTAATTGGCTGGCGATGTCACCAATTTTACGTTCCGAGCTGCGCAATTCTTTCTGCAGTTTGTCTTGCTTGCCCTTGGCTGAGTTGAGCCAGCTTTCCAGTTTGCCGATACGATTTTTGAGGGTGTTGAGTTGTACTTCGCTGGGCTCATCGCTGAGCGCCAGAGGCGCCTGTAGTGTCAAGCACAGTGTTAGCAGGATACGGGAGAATAACGAGTAAACGCGTGCCTGTTGGCGCATCTCTGGGCGGCTGTCCCTAAAGGAACCGCACCAGTGATTCGCCTGTCATTTCTTCCGGCTGCTCCAGGCCCATTAGGTGCAGCAGCGTTGGTGCGATATCGGCAAGTCCGCCTTCTCGATGTTCGACCATGCAGTCACGAGGGCTGATCAGTACAAAGGGCACCAGTTCGCAGGTGTGGGCAGTGTGGGGTTGTCCTGAGGTCTGGTCGCTCATCTGTTCAACATTGCCATGATCAGCGGTAAAGATGCATTCGCCGCCAGCATTATCAATGGCGGTAACGATGCGGGCCATACATTCATCCAGCGTTTCAACGGCCTTAATAGCGGCGCCGAAGTTGCCGGTGTGGCCAACCATATCGCCATTGGCGTAGTTGCAGATAATCAGATCGAAGCGTTTGCTTTCGATGGCTTTAATCAGTTCGTCGGTTAGCTGGCGAGCGCTCATTTCCGGTTTTTGATCGTAAGTGGACACGTCGGGTGACGGGATCAGTACCCGTTCTTCGTTGGCGAAGGGCTCTTCACTGCCACCGTTAAAGAAGAAGGTGACGTGGCCGTACTTTTCGGTTTCCGCCAGACGCAGTTGGCTTTTGCCTAAGTTTGCGACGTATTCGCCCAGCACTTGTTTAGGCTGAGTGGTTGGGAATGCGCAGCTGGCATCCAGGTCTTTAGCGTACTCAGAGAGCATGACAAATTCAGATAAAACGGGGCGAGCGGAGCGCAGAAAGCTGTCAAAGGTTGAATCTACAAAGGCGCGGGTTAATTCGCGGCTGCGGTCAGCGCGGTGGTTCATGCAGATTACTGCATCGCCATCTTTGATGATGGCAGGTGCTTCGTCTTCTTTACGTAAAATGGTGGTTTGTACGAACTCATCATCTTCGCCGCGTGCGTAAGCTTGCTCGAGGCCTTCCAGTGCGTGGTCGGCACGGAATACTGCTTTACCCAGAGTCATGGTGTCGTAGGCTAATTGGACACGGTCCCAGCGATTGTCTCGGTCCATGGCGAAAAAACGGCCCATCATGGAGGCGATTTTTCCGCGGCCGCTATCTTTCAATTTGTCGGCCATTTTTCTGAGTGAGTCGGCGGCGCTTCGCGGAGGAGTATCACGGCCGTCAAGGAAGGCGTGTACATAAATGTTGTTAGCGCCGCGTTGAGCGGCCAGTTCAACCATGGCGTGAATCTGATTCTCGTGACTGTGTACGCCACCATCAGAAAGTAAACCTTGAATGTGTACGTCGCCACCAGCAGCGTTAGCTCTATCAATGGCAGAGCAGAGAATTTTATTTTTGAAAAAACTGCCGTCGGCAATGGCTTTGTCGATGCGGGTGCTGTTTTGCGCGATAATTCGCCCGGCGCCCATGATCATATGGCCGACTTCAGAGTTGCCCATCTGCCCGTCAGGCAGGCCGGCACTTTGTTCGGAGGCGTTTAGTAGAGTGCGGGGGCTATTTCCCCAAAGCGTGTCCCATACGGGGGTTTGGGCGGCTTTAATGGCGTTAGACGCAGTGGTTTCGCTATGGCCCCAGCCATCAAGGATTACAAGAACAATTGGTTTTGGTACTAGTTGCATACGTCGCGTTAACTCAGGGTCGTGTGCTGGTCGATAAGTTTCGGCAATTCTAACTGCTACAGTTGAGAATGCCTATCGCTTAGCGTTAATTGAGAGCATTTATTTTAACAGCTTATTGTTAGGGCGTTAGAAAAAAGCCGAAGATTTGTGCGGGCCTTAGGGATGGCTATTATCTTGCTTCCTTATATTTAGTCATGACCTATTGACGTGTATACTGCCTGCTTTATTTTTTGTGATACTAAGAAACCTTTTATGAGCCAATATTTAGAGTTTGTGATCAATCATTGGGTGCTGTCTAGTCTGTTAGTAGGCTTGGTGGTTACCTGGCTTTATACGGAAAGCCTTAAACGTGGCACCAGCGCTTCATTGCATGAAGCCACCCGCATTATGAATCAGGATGATGGTGTGGTGGTTGATTTGCGTACCACACAGGAATTTGCTGATGGCCACATTGTCGGGGCAATCAATATTCCTTCAGCAACGTTTGCCAGCCGTGTGTCTGAACTGGATAAATACAAAGATTCGGCAATCGTATTGGTGTGTAAAATGGGGCAGCATTCAAGTGGTTCCAGCAAAGTCTTGAAGGATGAGGGCTTCAGCAATGTCTGTCGTCTGACAGGCGGTATGGCTGAGTGGACGGGTGCCAATATGCCGGTTGTTAAAGGCAATGCCAAAGGCAAGAAAAGCAAAGACAAAAGTAAGTAGTCATGGCTGAAGTTATTATCTACAGCAGTGGCTACTGCCCTTACTGCATTCGAGCGAAGATGCTGCTGGAAACAAAGCAGGTTGACTATCAGGAGCTGATTGTTGATGGCGAGCCCGCGTTGCGTGCAAAAATGCAGCAGTTGAGTGGCCGTACTTCAGTACCTCAAATCTGGATTGGCGAGCGCCATGTTGGTGGTTTTACTGACCTGTGGGCGCTGGAGTCCAACGGTGAGCTGGATGAATGGCTTGTCGCTGTCTGATTCGCATAAACACAATTATTTTATCTTTTAAGGAATACTCATGGCTGAAGAAGAGCAGGCTCAAGCACAAGGCGAGAACCAACCACAATTTGCATTGCAGCGTATTTATCTGAAAGATTTGTCCTTTGAGTCGCCAGATTCACCTGAAGTTTTTCGTGGTCAGTGGTCACCGAAGGTGAAGCTGGATGTGAACACCGGCGCTAAAACGTTGGACGGCGATTTGTATGAGTCCGTGTTAACGGTGACAGTAACGGTCGAAAACGCGGATAAAGTGGCCTATCTGGTGGAAATCAAGCAAGCAGGTATTTTTGGCATCAAGAATATCGACGATGCAACCAAGCAGCAATTGTTGGGTACACTCTGCCCGACAACGCTGTTTCCCTATGCGCGTGAAGCAGTTGATAATGCAGCAACTCGCGGAGGTTTCCCTCCGCTGCATTTGGCGCCGATTAATTTTGATGCGCTGTATGCCGATGCGGCCCGTCAGGCTGAATCGAAATCTGAAACTGCACATTAAGCTGGTTGCTTTAACGGGACGGCAAATTTGTCGTTCCGGTTTATTCTATCGTTGGTTCTTTTTCTCAAGCCCCACCTTCGAAGCCAAGCTGCCGCCAGGCTTCAAATACCACCACCGCCACTGAGTTAGAGAGATTCAGGCTGCGACTATCCGGCAGCATGGGTATGCGCAAAAGCTGAGGTGCCGGCAGGCTTTCTCGCACCTCTGTTGGTAATCCTCTGGACTCTGGACCAAACATAAAGGCATCGCCAGGCTGAAAAGTCATTTCGGTATAACTATTTGTCGCCTTGGTTGTTAGTGCAAAAATCCTTTGGATATCACTGTTATTTCTACATTCAGCAAAGCTGTCATAAAACTGCACCTGCGCCCATTCGTGGTAATCTAGACCGGCTCTGCGCAGGCGTTTGTCGTCAAACTCAAAGGCCATGGGTTTGATGATGTGTAAACGACAGCCGGTATTGGCGGCGAGACGAATGATGTTGCCTGTATTTGGCGGGATTTCAGGTTCAAAAAGAATGATGTGCAGCATAGGTAAGGGAGAACTTTTGATAAAGTTAGTGGGTGCTTGAACCGCAAATAGTTGGGAGGCGCTCAGGCTTTGATTTTGCAGGGGTTTGTGATTAAACTCGTCCAATCTTCAGCGCTAACTAAAGCAAACGCCTAGCAAGCCGACAACAACTAAAATCAATTGGCTGCGAAGGCTTCATGATAGTCTACACTAAACGGCAACAAACGGATGATTGGGGATTAGGCTCTGCTTAAACTATTCGCTAAAAAGAGCGTTGCTGAAGGGCTGGTGGGTATTCATGTTGGGGGCGCAGGTGTTGCTGTGGCGCATGTGACTGCTGCAGACTCCAGTAAGCCGCAGCTTACCAATTGTGATTTTCTTCCGGGCATCGATTTTGATGGTCGTGCGACGGCGTTGCGTGATTTTGTAGACGTCAAGGGTTTGCAAGGGCTGCCCGTCAATTATGTGCTTTCGCCACAACATTACCACTTGCTGCAGGTTGAGCCGCCTCAGGTTCCCGCTGAAGAGTTAAAAGAGGCTCTGCGCTGGCGAGTTAAGGATCTGATAAATTTCGATATTGAGGATGCAGTCCTTGATACCTTTCCATTACCTGAAGAGTCATTCCGTAATCGTGCGGTGATGGTCTATGTGGTGGTTGCTAAACGCAGCGTGATTGAAGAAGCTGAAGCGCTGACTAAAGCGGCTGGACTTGTGCTGCGAAGCGTGGATATTGCCGAGCTGACCCTGTGTAATTTGATGCCAAAGGATGAACAGCAGGCACAGGGCTCCGCGCTGGTGCTGATTCAGGGTGGTGAAGGGGTGCTGAATTTGGTCAAGGATCAAACCCTTTATTTGACCCGTAATGTTAAGGCCGATCCCCAACAGCTGCGCGGTGGCGAGCTGTTATCTAATGCAACTTTTAATCATCTGGTGCTGGAAATTCAGCGTTCCCTCGATTATTACGAAAGTGGTTTGGCTCAGCCGCCGGCGACACGGCTGTTGTTGGTGCCGGTTGGTGAGGGTAGCTTGGAAATCCAGGATGCACTGGATGTTAGTTTTGGGCTGCGAGCAACTTTGTTGGATTTGGGCGAAGTGCTGAGTGGGTGTGAGGTTCTAGAGCCACAGCAGCAGTCTCGCTGTACGTTAGCGATGGCTGCGGCTATGAGGCAACAGGCCCCATGACGCAACAGATTAACCTTTATAGCTTTGCTGCCCGACAGAGTGTCTGGCGGCAGTATTCTCCTTTTCCTCAGGCCGCCATTGGTCTGACGGTGGTGTTGTTGGTACTGACGATTTTGGCGGTGATGGATAAAGCCAAGCTGGATGCTGAGTTTCGCACCTTAACCAATCAACACGATCAGTTTGCCCAACAGCTGCAACAATTGTCGGCGATTAATAATGAATCGACGATTGAAACATTGCAGCAGAGTGTCTCTGGGCTGGAAGGTGAGCTGGCGGTGCGACAGGCTACTATGACCAGTATTAAGGCTGAGGGCGCCGCAAACAGTAGGGGTTTTTCTTCTCATATGGAAGGCCTTGCGCGGCAACATTTTGAAGGCCTGTGGTTAACGTCAATCGAATTGGTGCAGGGTGGTGAGCGTATGGGGTTGGCAGGATTTGCCGGCGAACCCGAGATGGTGCCACGTTACATTCGTAATCTAAGCAACGAAAAGGCATTTAGCGGCACAGAATTTGATGTGTTCAGCTTGGAGCGCTTGCAGGAGAGTAGAGCGTTGGCTTTTGACGTGACCGCTCTTACGGAGGTCGAACAGTGAGTGCTTCGTTGAAGAATTCGATGCAGACATGGCGAGAGCGCTTCGATGCGCTGCAGCCAAGGGAACGAAGTATTATCCTGATTTTGGCGTTGGTTATAGCGGCCTTTTTATGGGACTTGCTATGCTACTCACCGCTGCAACGCAGTATTACAAAAACGCAGAATGGAATTGTAGCGACGGCCAATCAAATAACGCAGCTGGGCAATGACGTTAGAGAGCTGACCCAGCCTGGCAGTGGTAATCCTGTCCGGGTGTTGCAGGATAGAAAACAAAATTTGAAGGTTGCCATTAAACAGCTGGATAGCAGCATTGAGCAATTAACAGGCAATTTGATTCCCGCTAAAAAAATGGTACAGGTGCTTGAGGACGTTCTGCGTCAAAGCAGCAGCCTTCAGCTTGTCGCGGTAAAAAGCTTGCCGGTACGTAGGCTCATTACGGGGACAGAGGCAGACGTTTCCGTAATACACGCCAGTGATGGTGCATTGTATCTGCATGCTGTTGAACTAGAACTGCGAGGCAGCTACTTTGAGACGCTGTCCTATTTGCAGGCATTGGAAGGACTTCCCTGGCAGGTGATTTGGGATCAGCTGGAATATCGTGTTGATCGTTACCCGCAAGCCGATATTCGTCTGCGTATTAATACACTTAGCAGCAGCGCAGGCTTGTTGGGAGTTTGATGATGTTGCAACGACGCTCTAATTGCTTATTGGTTTGTCTGGCTTTGTTGCTGGGCAGTGCGACAGCGTACGCCAAACTGGATTTACCTGACCCAACGAAACCGAGCAGTTTTGTACCGCAGGTCGCTAAGTCGACAGAGTCTTTGGCCAAACAGTTTAAATTACATTCGGTGCTGATTAGTTCGCAGCGGCGGGTAGCCATTATTAATGATAAAAGCGTGGAAGTGGGTGATAGCGTGAACGGTGCAACAGTGCGACAGATTGAAAAAAGCCGTGTTGTGCTAGAAAAACAGGGCACCCGATTTAGCCTGAGTTTGGTTGATCATGACTTCAAACAGCGTAAATAATTTGAAAACCGGAGAATTTCTATGTGGCTGAAATTTACAGCCCTGAGCCTGTTGATAAGTAGTCTGGTGCTGACGGGCTGCCAATCGCTGATGACTGATGATCGTGTTCGTGATACGGCCTCGGTTGAACGGATGCAGTTGGAGCTTGATAAGGCTCTGGCTGAACTGGCCAAGCAGCAAGAAAGTGTTTTACCCCCCGCCAATGTGACGGCTGAATTACTGCCAGCGTTGCCGGTTCTACAGGGCAGCTCTGCACAGCAGGATCGTTTTGACCTTGCCGTGGACGGCGTTGCTGCAAGAGATTTTTTTATCGGTCTTGTTAAAGGTACTGATCTAAATATTGTGGTGCCGCCTGATTTGAGCGGCACCCTAAGTCTTGATTTACAAAACATCACTATTGATGAAGTGATGCAGGTAGTGCGTGATACCTACGGTTATGACTATGTGCAAAAGGGCAATTTGTATCGCGTTTTACCTAATGGCATGCGTACCCAGATATTTAAAATTGATTACTTAAATGTGCAGCGCATGGGCTCCTCGGAAACGCAGGTTAGTTCTGGTCAAGTGAGCAGCGCTGGCAGTAGCGATAACAGTACTGGCAACGCAGACAATGATGCGGACGATGGTGACGATAGCGATACTGATGCGCGGGCGGTTGTTGGTACACGATTAAAAACTATTACAGATGCAGATTTCTGGGCGGGTTTAGCTGAAACGATTGGCATCATTATTGGTGATGGCAACGGCCGCCGTGTAGTGGTGTCACCGCAATCTGGCATGGTGATCGTGCACGCTTTGGCTGGAGAGTTACGTTCTGTGCAGGAGTTTTTAGGTAAGGCTGAGCTGTCATTACGTCGACAGGTGATTTTGGAAGCTAAGATTTTGGAAATTCAATTGAGCGATGGTTTCCAGGCGGGAGTTAACTGGTCAGCTTTGGCTGAGGCTGGTGATGGTAAAAATGTAATTTTTGGTACTGGATTGCAAAATACAGCGCGCATCATCGATCCTGTTACTGGTGCTACGACGTTGGCAAATACAATATTGGGTACGCCAACGGCAATCAGCATGCCTAGCGATAGTGTTGGAGGTGTATTTAGTGCGGCACTAAACCTGAAGGATTTCAATGCGCTGATTGACCTGTTATCCACGCAGGGCTCGGTGCAGGTGCTTTCCAGTCCACGTATCTCTACGGTGAATAATCAGAAAGCTGTGATTAAAGTGGGTACTGATGAGTTCTTTGTGACAGAGATTTCGTCAGAAACGACAACGACGTCATCTTCAACGACACCAACCATTGATGTTGAATTAACGCCCTTCTTTTCCGGTATAGCGCTGGATGTGACCCCACAAATCAGTGAGAACGGCGAGGTGATTTTACACATTCACCCAACGGTTAGTGAAGTAGAGGATCAGACCAAAACGGTGGTTGGGCCCAATGGCAATTTGGTATTGCCGCTGGCGTTAAGCTCTATTCGTGAAACCGACAGTATCGTGCGTGCGCGCAATGGTCAGGTGGTGGTGATTGGTGGTCTGATGAAGAACAACTCGACCGATAGTAATGCTAAAACTCCATTTTTGGGCGATCTGCCTCTGCTGGGTTCTGCTTTTCGACAGAAACGTCAAAGCTCAATAAAGAGCGAGTTGATTATTTTACTGAAACCTATTGTTGCTGATGATGCTGCCTGGCAAGACAGCATTGAAGGCAGTAAACAGCGTCTTTCTGAGTTTCAGCAGGTGTTTCAGCCGGGTGCCTTTCAATAGTTAAGGCTCTAGCGCGTCGATCCATTTTAACTGAGTAAGCTCAACAGCAGCGTAGGTGATCATGTATTTACAGCATTTCGGCCTCAGAGAAATGCCCTTTTCCCTGACACCTAACACCCATTTTTTTCTCAATGTGGGTAGTCATCATGAAGCCATGAACCTGCTACTGGTCGGGCTGGAAAATGCCGCCGGCTTTATCAAAATTGTCGGCGAAGTGGGCACCGGTAAAACGCTGCTATGCCGCCAGCTACTGAACAGCCTGGGCGAACGCTACGTGACCGCTTATATTCCCAATCCACATCTTACTCCTGCTGGTATGCGCGTTGCGCTAGCCGAAGAGCTGGGTCTTAAGGTGCATCGCAACGCAGGGCAACATAAAATTCTTAATCTTCTTTCTGAACGGCTGATTGAACTGGCCCATGAGGATAAGTTGGTGGTGGTCATTATTGATGAAGCGCAGGCCATGCCGGAGGATACTGTTGAGGCGTTACGCCTGTTGACCAATCTTGAAACTGAATCGCAGAAGTTATTGCAGGTAGTTCTGTTTGGTCAGCCAGAGTTGGATGAACTGCTGGATCGCCCTTCCCTGCGCCAGCTCAAGCAACGTATTACTTTTTCCTACCGGTTGGAGCCTCTGGATACGGCTGCACTGGAACGTTATGTTTCTCACCGGTTGTCAGAGGCCGGTTATAATGGCGCGCAAATTTTTAGCAGGCAGGCTTTGAAACGCCTGCATCAGGCATCAAAAGGCATCCCGCGATTGGTAAATATTCTCTGTCATAAAGCACTGATGGTGGCCTATGGACAAGGATTGCAAATCGTTGAGCCAGAGGCTGTTCGCCGCGCCACTCTGGATACCGACGATGCCTTTTCGGGTTTTTCATTTCAGCCCATGCATTGGCTGGCAATGGGTGTCGTTGGTGCGCTAATGTTGTTATTGGCACTACGCGTGAGCGGAGTGCTGGCATGAGTCTGATTAACGATATGCTGCGCGATCTGGATCAGCGTAAGTCGGCTTACCCTCAACAACAGGGGGTTGCAGAGGGTGTGCGGGTCACTCCCGCGGCAAACAGTCGGGATAGGATGTTTGCTCGCAACTGGGTATGGCTAGTTGCGGTGGTTGGAGTGCTGCTGTTGGCTGCTTTTGCCTGGCACCTTTACGACGAGCTGAAGCTGAAGGTGCTGCAAAGCAGTGAATTGGTAGTGGAGACAAATAATGCTGCCAACGAAGCTCCTGAGCCTACTGTCTCACAGGTTATTCAGGCTCAACCCCCAGCTTTTAGTGACATCCTCGCTGTTGAGGTGCATGCCGTTACCGGTGGTGCGCGCATCGAAATCAGCCTGTCAGCTCCGGTTCAGCATCGCGTATTACGAAACGGCCAGCAGCTGATTATTGATTTGCCCGCCACACGCCTTATCGAGGCATTGCCTAACCTGACTCGTCACCCACTGATCAGCGCCGTCGATGTGCTAACTCACGCTGCTGGCATACAGCTGGAAGTGGACGTGACGCGCCCTGTTAATTTACAAACCTCAATGATCAGCAAGCAGCAGACATTATTAATGGTGGAGCTGATTGCTGCAGATGACGAGAGTCAGAACTTAGCGGCGGGTGTTGCTGAAATAACCGAGCAGAAGAGTGCTGAAAATGTTGTCGTCGATGCAGGTCGAATCGATAGTATTCCGACAAGCTTTGAGAAAACTAGTCGTCAGTTGACGCTCGCTGAACGTGATAAACAGGCAAAACGGCAGGCGCTGCAAGATATGCGCAACGGCCATACGCAGTCTGCCGAGCAGTTATTAATACAACTGCTGGACGATTACCCTGAAGCTCATCAATCACGCGCTACCTTGATTGCGTTGAGACTTTCACAGGAGCAGCTTGAACGGGCCCAGCAACTCTTGTCGCAGGGTTTGCAGTTGGCACCTGAGCAGCTAGCCTTTATTAAGCTGAAAGCACGGATATTATTGTCACAGCAACAGCCCTCAGCGGCGGTAATTGAGTTGGATAAGCATCAGCAGGGCGAGCGGGACCAGGAGTACTTAGCGTTACTGGCTACTGCTACTCAGCGAGATGGGCAGCACCAGCGTGCAGCGACGTTGTATCAGCAGCTTTTGCAGCTGAATGACTGGCAGGCTCAGTGGTGGGTCGGTCTGGCAATTTCGCTGGAGGCTTTGAATCAAAAAAATGCCGCGCTAAAGGCCTATTGGCAGGCGCGCGAGTTACCCGGCATTAGTCCAGCCTTGAAGCGCTATGCGGAAGGCAGAATAAGCCAGTTAAAGTAATGGCAGTGAAAGTAGGTATTTGGAGAAGCAATGGTTGAACCCCTTAAAAAAATTCGGCTTGGTGACCTGTTAGTTCAGGAGGGCGTAGTTTCTGAAGCCCAGCTTAATCATGCGCTGGATGAGCAAAAAAGGCTGGGACTAAAGCTGGGTCGAATGCTGATTGAGCTGAACTTTCTCAGCGAAGATCAACTGCTACGCTTCCTGTCGCAACAGCTCAACATTCCCTACATTGATATTGGTAACCATATCTTTGATGAAGAGTTAGTACTCAATTTGCCCGAGGCTCTGGCGCGGCGTTATCGCGCTTTGGTGCTAGGCGAAGAAGAGGGCGAGTTGTTAGTGGGCATGGCTGACCCCATGGATATCTACGCCTACGATGAAATTGTTCGGGCTGTGAATCGACCTCTGCGGCTGGCCGTAGTAAGGGAGAGCGAGTTGCTGGCGGCGTTGGACCGGGTTTATCGTCGTATCGGAGAAATCGAAACCCTTGCTGAAGAGCTGCATGATGAGCTGGGCGAAGACCAGTTTGATATTGGTCAGCTGACGGCTGCTGATGACAGCGATGCGCCGGTGGTGCGTCTGTTACAGTCTATTTTTGAGGATGCGCTGCAGGTTAAGGCTTCGGACGTGCATATCGAGCCGGATAATACGGTGGTGCGGATTCGCCAGCGAGTCGATGGTGTGCTGCAAGAGCACGTGATGAAGGAAAAGCGCATCACTGCGGCATTAGTGCTGCGGTTGAAGCTAATGTCAGGGCTCGATATTTCAGAAAAACGGGTTCCTCAGGATGGTCGTTTCAGTGTGCGTGTCTCCGGACATGATATTGATATTCGATTATCGACCTTGCCGACGCAATTTGGCGAATCGGTGGTGATGCGTTTGCTTGATCAGTCTGCCAATTCCATTGATTTAAACCATTCAGGCATGCCTGAACAAATGCTCGCCCGGTTCCGGAAAATAATCCATCGCCCACATGGGTTGGTGTTGGTGACGGGACCGACTGGCTCGGGTAAAACCACCACCCTGTATGGTGCTTTAAGTGAGCTGAATAGCCCTGAGAAAAAAATTATCACCGCTGAAGATCCGGTGGAGTATCAACTGCCGCGTGTTAATCAGGTACAGGTAAATACAAAAATTGGTCTCACCTTTGGCAAGGTGTTGCGCGCCACCCTGCGTCAGGATCCGGATATTCTGCTGGTGGGTGAGATCCGTGATCAGGGGACCGCAGAGATTGCGCTGCGGGCATCGATGACCGGTCACTTGGTGTTATCCACTCTTCACACCAATGATGCGGTGACCAGCGCTATGCGGTTGCTAGATCTTGGCGTTGATGGCTATCTGGCGGCA
>Ga0209292_1002403_pt1 | contig 21581 bp, 21 predicted proteins | sample GOMGulsemesocosm_2_FD_184634 | JGI IMG/M metagenome (GOLD analysis project Ga0209292, IMG submission 184634) | Methane-oxidizing microbial communities from mesocosms in the Gulf of Mexico - GOM9C Gulf of Mexico (SPAdes) (version 2) | ecosystem: Environmental > Aquatic > Marine > Cold seeps... | reverse complement strand
GCCAAAAACTGCATATCTTTCTGGATACCGCGCCTTTCCGTACACAAAGTAATGACATTGCCCAAGTGATCCTGCGGCACCAAAATATTAGCCTGCACAATAGGTTCACGCATTTCTTCAATTTCGCCGGGATCAGGCAATTTGGATGGATTATCCACCAGCATGACTTCATTGCGCTTGGTCAGCACTTCGTAAATCACCGTCGGCGCAGTGCTAATCAAATCCAGATCGTACTCACGTTCAAGCCGTTCCTGAATAATTTCCATGTGTAACATGCCCAGGAAACCACAGCGGAAGCCAAAGCCCAACGCATCGGAGCTTTCCGGCTCATAAAACAGTGACGCATCATTAAGACTGAGCTTGGCAAGCGCATCACGAAAGCCTTCATAATCATCAGAGCTGACAGGGAACATGCCCGCATAAACCTGCGGCTTAACCTTCTGAAAACCAGGTAGCGCCTCAGTATCTGCAAATTTTGCACTGATCAGCGTATCACCCACCGGTGCACCGTGAATATCCTTAATGCCGGCGACCACAAAGCCCACTTCACCGGCTTCAAGAACATCCATATCGGTACGTTTCGGGGTAAAGATACCCACCCGATCGACCTGATAAGTTTGGCCGGTGGACTTGACATGAATTTTGTCTTTTTTGCGTAACACACCCTGCGTGACACGTACCAGGGAAACAATGCCAAGATAATTATCAAACCAGGAATCGATGATTAACGCCTGCAATGGCGCATCACGATCACCCTCTGGCGCTGGCACCAAGGCCACAATTTCTTCTAACGCATCGTCGATACCCATGCCACTTTTGGCGCTCACCGCCACGGCATCCTGCGCTTCAATGCCGATAACTTCTTCAATTTCCAGTTTAACGCGCTCAGGCTCTGCCTGCGGCAAATCCATCTTGTTCAGCACTGGCACTACTTCAAGACCCATTTCAAGAGCCGTGTAACAGTTAGCCACCGATTGCGCCTCCACCCCCTGCGCTGCATCAACAACCAACAAAGCACCTTCGCAGGCAGCTAACGAACGAGATACCTCATAGGAGAAATCCACGTGGCCGGGGGTATCAATAAAGTTCAGCTGGTAAGTTTCGCCGTTGCGCGCCTTGTAATACAAGGTCACACTTTGCGACTTGATGGTAATGCCGCGTTCGCGTTCAATATCCATTGAATCCAGCACCTGGCTGGACATTTCACGCTCGCTCAAACCCCCGCAATGTTGAATAAAACGGTCGGCAAGCGTCGACTTGCCGTGGTCAATATGAGCAATAATAGAAAAGTTACGAATATGGGTAAGTTCAGTCACAAAAAGGCGCCAACAAGTATCAAAAATTTGGCTGGCAAGTCTACAGGATTTGCGGTTAGACCGCTATGTGAAAAGGGGTTTGAAATTGCCCGCCCCGAAACCTCAGCAGGAAAGTATGCCCGCCTCGTCATTGCTGGGAACAAAGTGAATTGCGACCTGCCTCAAGAGAAGGCGCCCTGGGGTAGGCTGGACTCCCTGCTCGAGCATGGAAACCATGTACAAAGGCGAGCCATTCTAACGGAACTAGCGCACCTATCAAAAGAGTTCAAGCATTGATAGCCTAAACGCACCTCAACAACTACGCTTTTAATTGGAAGCGTGCGGCTTGCACATTAAAACCAACAGAATAACGCACGCTACAAACCGGGTATTAAAGACGGATACATGCAAAAAAAGCGCTTCCTCAAACTGTGGATTATTCTTATTTTAGCAACGCACTCCGCTCTGTTATCACCATTTGTCAGCGCCGATTTGCTGCAATGGCATACCAGCAACATTCAGCTATTGCGTGGCTTCAACTATGAGATAGGAGAAAAAAAAACGCAGCATTATCACGCTGGAACATGCCAATGGCTGGCGCTATGGTGACAACTTTGCCTTTCTTGATTTGATATATATGGATAACAGCACCGACACATTTTATGGTGAGTTTTCACCACGTCTTTCACTCAGCAAATTACTTGATAAAAATATTTCGAATGCTCTGATCAAAGACATATTGCTTTCTTTCACCATCGAAAAAGCCAAGAACCTAGACGAACGTTACCTGTATGGTGCCGCCGTTGATCTGAACATCCCCAGCCTCAAAGTCTTGAAAATCAATGCCTACGTTCGGGATAATCCCGCCTTTGATGGCCGCACCTGGCAAATAACCTTAGCCTGGAATGCCCCTTTTAAAATCGGCAACACGTCATTATTAGCGGAGGGCTTTGCTGACATTGCCGGTGCAGAGGGCAGCTCCGAAGCCAACCAGCTCATTGTGCCCAGATTACTTGTCGATATCGGCAAGGCCATGGGCGTTAAAAATAATAGGCTTTACTTGGGGATAGAGTGGCAATACTGGCACAACAAATTCGGCATTCAGGGCGTAACGGAGTCTGTTCCGCAAGCACAACTCAAGTGGATCTTTTAATTTAAAGTTTTAAAAAACCAAACAATGCACTACCCGCATGATCGCTAGCAGTGCACTAATGCGTCAGACTATTCAGAAATCTTCAAAGGAAGGAAAATAGGTCGCCCTTGGCGCACAATACGAACCGGCACCATCGCTCCTGCTTCCAGGTCAACAACAATGCGAGCTAACTCAGCAACTGAGCCAACCTGTTGACCGTTCAGCATGGTAATCACATCGCCACGACGCAAGCCTGCCTGCGCCGCATCGCCACGCTTCACACCTAACACCACAACACCATCATCAACGCCCGTACGTTCACGAAGCTGATCATTAAGGTTATCAACTACCATGTTCAAACGTTCGATTTCACCACGTTTAGAAGCTTTTTTATCGCTGCCAGCAATAATTCCCTGCGGTAAATCACCAACTACAACCGATAGGTTCTTTTGTTTGCCATTCCGGAACACCTCAACCTTAATTTTACTGCCAGCTTTAGTGCTGCCAACGAGATGCGGAAGATCCGAAGACAACTCAACATCGTAACCGTCAAAGCTAAGAATAATGTCCCCCACTGCAAGCCCGGCCGCTTCGGCTGGACCATTAGGTACGACGCGCGTTACTGCTGCACCGGCCGCCCGACGTAAACCAAAGGACTCTGCCAACTGTCGGCTGACATCCTGAATTTCAACACCCAACCAACCTCGACTCACTTCACCTTTGCTTTTCAACTGGTCAACCACATCCATGGCCACACTCATCGGAATCGCAAAGGATAGCCCCATATAGCCACCCGAGCGGGTCACGATAATAGTGTTAATACCCACCACTTCGCCGTCCAGATTAAATAACGGCCCACCTGAGTTACCGGGGTTAATCGCCACATCAGTCTGGATAAAAGGAACATAACTGTCCTGAAAGGATGCACGACCTGTTGCGCTGACAATACCTGCCGTCACCGAGTAATCAAAACCAAAGGGGGAGCCAATCGCCATCACCCATTCACCAACGTCAATATCCTCTGGTTCGGCCAGCCTTACCACGGGCAGGTCATCAGCATCAATTTTAAGTAACGCCAAATCGGAACGGGGGTCCTGGCCAATCACCTCGGCCTCGAACTCACGACGATCAATCAAACGCACTAATACTTTATCGGCACCCTTTACCACATGGTTATTAGTGAGAATGTAGCCGTCATCGGAAATAATGAAACCAGAGCCTAGTGATGGAGCTTTACGTCGTTGCGGCTGCTTGAATTGAGGCTGCTCACCGAAGAACTGGCGAAATAATTCAGGCACATGCTGATACATTTCGGGGCTTTTCCCGGCAGATTGAGTCTGTACTTCCTGTACGGCGCTGATGTTAACCACCGCAGGTTTCAACTCGTTTGCCAACTTGGTAAAATCAGGCAAAGATGCTGCTCGCGTGGTCAGCGAGAAAGCCAAAACAATGAGAGCAAAGGTCCAAAAACTAACCTTACGGGTCATACGCAACATAATATCTCCAGAGTTCAATGGGAATACGATTAAATCTGGCTCTATGACAGGCGTCCGAACTGGTAAGTTCCAGTTCAGACGTGAAGAAAACTATTCGGAGTTGAGCGCAGGCTCACCGCGCGGCCAGGCATTGAATACTGCCTGGATCAAAGTCGCCAACGGAATAGCGAAAAACACACCCCAGAGCCCCCAGATGCTGCCGAAAAATAGAACCGCAACAATGATTGCTACCGGGTGTAAATTAACCACTTCAGAAAACAGGAACGGCACCAATACGTTACCATCAAGCGTTTGAATCACGCCGTAGGCTATCATTAGATAGAAAAACTCCGAGGTCCAACCCCACTGAAAAGCACCAATCAATGCCACCGGCACTGTGACCACCGCAGCCCCGATATAAGGCACAATCACTGATAATCCCACCAGAATCGCCAGCAGCGCAGCGTAATTAAGCCCCATGTAGGAAAACACGACGTAGCTCGCCGCGCCGACAATCACAATTTCAATGGCTTTACCGCGAATATAATTGGCAATCTGGGCATCCATTTCTACCCACACTTTGTTCATCAAAGTACGTTCTTTCGGCAGCATATTGGAGAACCATCGGCTAATCAGGTCCTTATCCTTGAGGAAAAAGAACACAAGAATAGGCACAAGAATCAGATAAATCAGAATCGATACTAGATTAGTAATTGTCGATAAAGAATGCGACAACATCCACTGCCCCATCTGCGCCAGCTCGTTACCCGCAGCGCTCATCCAGCTCTTGATCTGAGCCTCAGAAATCAAATCAGGATACTGCTCCGGCAACGCCTGTAACAATGCCTGCCCCTTCTCCAGCATACGTGGCAACTCGGCAAACAGGTGGACCAACTGCCCCCACACCAGCGGTAACAACAGAAAAATCACGGCAAACAGAAAACTGATAAACAGCGTAAAAACGAGGGAGATCGCAAGCAGGTGTGGCACCTTGCGTGCCGTCAGCATGTTAACCAGCCCCTGCATCAAAAAGGCCAGCACCACCCCCACAAACACCGGACCGAGAATGCCGCCAATGGTCAGAATAATGGCAAACACCCCAACCAGCAGCACAAACAAGATCATCGCCTCCTCGTTAGAGAAGTATCGCTCAACCCAACCTTTTAACACTTTAATCATTAAAGCTACCTGTTTAGCTATTAAGCTCCGCGCTCAATCAAATACCAATACACATCATCTACTTGCCAAGCATCGAGCATAGTGTGATTAGAATGATCCATATAAGCTTGAAAATCCCGTTGCGAGCCAGGATCCGTGGCGCTGACCTTGAGCGCTTCACCTTCATTTAATTCCGTAAGTGCCTTTTTTGCCTTTAACAGAGGCAACGGGCAACGTAAACCAGTGACATCCAGTTCGGCCACCTTATCACCTGAATCCCTATCCATTGATATTATTTTCCCCACTCAGAAAATTTCGTATCGAGGCATAATACAAGATTTACTCGCCATGTATAGAGCGTCAGTCAAGCTCACAATTACTCAAGGCAAGGTTTTTAGGTTGCAGCTCTGGTACATCCTTTTCGATACTGCCATTATGGGCCGAAACATAATACGCTCAAAACCGCAGACAACAACTAGCTGAAACCTTGGCTAGAAGGCAGTGTCACAAGTGTGTTGAAAAGACTTCATTCAACCGCCATTACATTCAAACTCTCACTACAAAGCACCTGATTTTCAATTATGCCGAATACCTTTTTCACAGTCGCATCGTCCCCACCCAAACAGCTTAACGGTGCACGCCTGACAACCTGCTTGTTTTTATCATTAAGTCTGATGTTATCCGTCTTCAACCCCCTGCATGCCAACGAGCATAACGACCTGCCTTTACTGGGCGACGCCGCCTCCGCACAGGTTTCACTGCAACAGGAGCATGAACTTGGCCGCACCTGGTTAAAGGCGCTGCGCAGTAATACTAAAGAGCTGGATGACCCACTTCTCTATGACTATCTCGAGCACCTTTTATATCGTCTAGCCGAACACAGCCAACTACAAGACCGCCGTCTTGAACTCGTAGTGGTCGAAAGCCCTGCTCTAAATGCCTTTGCCGTACCTGGCGGTGTGGTAGGTGTAAATGGCGGATTATTTCTCTATGCCCGCAATGAACAGGAATTTTCCTCTGTGCTCGCGCACGAATTGGCTCACCTCAGCCAACGTCACTATTCTCGCGCCGTAGAAGCTGCACAACGCAATTCAATACCGAATATGATAGCGTTACTCGGCAGCATCATCATTGCCGCCACAGCTGGAGGTGATGCTGGCATAGCCGCAATTTCAGCCACCCAGGCGGTCGCACTTGATCAACAATTACGTTTCAGCCGCAACAATGAGCAAGAGGCTGATCGCATCGGTTTTCAAACCCTGCTTAATGCCGGCATTAACCCTCGAGCGATGGCATCAATGTTCGAACGTATGTTAGCGGCCCAACGCTTGGCTGGCGCCCGTCCCCCCGAATTTTTACTAACCCACCCGGTTACTGAATCCCGGGTCGCCGATGCCCGCAGCCGTGCCGAGCAATTAACTGAAATCAACTTCTCTGACGACAACGATCTCGAGTATCAACTGATGCGCAATAGAGTGCGTTTAGCCTTTGATAAGTCACCAGCACACGCTATCAAACAATTCAGTGCCGAACTCAAAAAAGCAAATACTGGCACCAATGAATCAACCACTGCAGCGGCACGTTATGGCTTGGCACTGGCCTACATCAAAGCCGGACAGGACAACGAAGCTCAAAAAACGCTACAACCTCTCATGGATACCGAACCAAACCGCATCAGCTATATCATCGCCTACACCCAGGTATACGCATCTACGGCAGATCTACCCGCCATAGAGCAATTGCTCAATAAACAACTAACGCTCAATCCTGACAACTTCCCCCTGTCTATTGCCCTGGCAAATAATCTGACGCAGCAGCAAAAATATCAAGCAGCCCAAACTCTGCTCGAAAAAATAAGCCAACAACACCCACAGAATCCTGCTGTGTGGCTAAAACTTGCAGAAACCTACGGTTTTAATCGAGACAGCATTCGCACCCATTTGGCGAGTGCCGAGTATGCAGTGCTCACTGGCAACATGGATCAAGCATTGAAACAGTTGGATTACGCTCTACTAAAATCTGACAAAAACTTCCTGCTGACCACTCGAGTCGAACAGCGCAAAGCAGACATTCAGGAATATCAGGAACAACTCAAACAGTTTTAACGCTGTGCACCAAAACCTTATTATGCGGATTTAACTATGGACGACCGTCTTATCGAAATTGAAACAAAAGTGGCCTATCAAGAGCACACGATTAGTGAGCTCAACGATGTCGTCTACCGTCAGCAACAGCAAATTGACCAACTGGAACGCATTTGCAAAGCCCTTACCGACCGCGTTCAAGATATAGATGAAACCGCAACTGCAGACAAAGGCGGTGACGAAAAACCACCCCATTATTAACCTCGAAAGCCCCGCCTTAACGCTCCCTTACATAAAAAAGCCTTAATAGTGCTAAAATCCCTCTCATCTATTTCGATGACACACGTCAAATATGCGTAACCTGCTCCCAAACAATGCCTTTTCAGCCCGGACACAAACCAGTCCGGCACAGCTCTATCATAAAGCCATCGACCAAAATCATATTAACTTCGACAGTGCGCAACAGCAGGCGGTCAATGAACTAGAGCGACTATTCAACGAACTAACATCTGCCCGTTCAAAACAAAGTAACTTTCAGGGCATTTATCTGTGGGGACAGGTAGGTCGCGGTAAAACTTTTTTAATGGATTTATTCTGTCAATCGTTACCCGACGGGCAGGCTTGGCGCATGCACTTCCACCGTTTTATGGCTTGGGTTCACCAACGCCTGCAACATTATTCAGGGCGCAAAAATCCGCTCAAACTGGTCGCACAGGACATCGCCAAAAAACACCAACTACTGTGCTTTGACGAATTGTTTGTAAAGGATATCGGCGATGCCATGTTACTCGGCAAGCTGTTTGAAAATCTCTTCCAACTACATGTCACACTGGTCACCACCAGCAATATTCCCGCGCAGGATTTGTATCTCGACGGCCTACAACGTGATCGTTTTATACCCGCCATCAAAGCCATAGCAGCACACACCAACAGCCTGCACCTTGATGGCGAGAAAGATCACCGCCAACGCGTACTTCAACCAGCACCTATCTATTTCAATGAGCTGCCGCAAAGTCTGTTACAAAAACTTGGCTTACCTGCCCCCGCGACGCCCCAACACTGTATCGAAATACTGGGGCGTACCATTACCACACACGGTACCAGCGACTGCAGCTTGCATTGTTCCTTCAATCAACTGTGCGAAGGTAACCGCAGCCATCTGGATTATATTCAACTGGCTCAGCGTTATAGCAACGTGCTGCTGACAGATATTCCGCCCCTAAGCGGTCAGACCTATGAGCGCATCAAGGCGCGCGGTACTGAAGAGGCTACCCTCACCGCCACCACAACCGGCGCCCGTGAAGTTATGCTAGGCAGAAAAGACGACGCCGTAAGACGCTTTATTAGCCTGGTTGACGAATTCTACGAGCGAAAAGTTAATCTGTATCTTGTCAGCCAAACCCCGTTGGAATCGCTCTACACCGAAGGCAGCCTCACCTTTGAATTTCAACGCACCCAAAGTCGCCTGACAGAAATGGCCTCACACGAATACCTACAACTTGCCCATCAACCTTAGTATTAAAAACACCTAAACATGACAGAACAAACCCTCAGTAACATTGTTATTTTAATGGCAATGCAGGGAGAAGCTAACCCCTTCCTGCAACACTTCGACATCCCAGAAAAATCCAGTCTGTTAGAAAACATGCTACCGTTTCGATGCTTTCAAAAACAAATCGGTAATCTGCAAGTGACATTGGTGACCAGCGGTATGGATGCCACACACGATGTGGATAATATTGGCTGTGAACCGGCCACTCTGATGGCACATGAAACCATTATCAAACTATGCCCGGATATTGTCATAAGCGCTGGTACTGCTGGCGGCTTTGCCAGCAAAGACGCTCAAATTGGCACCGTCTACGCCAGCGAAAAGCACTTTGTATTTCACGATCGTATTGTTCCCATGCCGGGGTTTGATAAGGCCGCAGAGGGTTGCTTCCCTGCCTTAAACGTTAATCAATTAGCCAAAGATCTAGGATTAAAAACCGGCGTTATATCATCAGGTTCATCCCTTGAAAAAAACCCTAAAGACCAACGGATAATCGATAAATACAACGCCGTCGCTAAAGAAATGGAAGCTACCGCCATCGCCTGGGTGGCATCACTGCATCAAACACCTTTTTTTGCCATCAAGTCGATCACCAACCTGGTTGATGAAGCCAACCACTCGGAAGACGAATTTATAAAAAACTTTGATTATTCAGTGACTGCCTTAAATTCAAAGCTCATCGAAGTTGTCAATTACCTGCAAAATAAGAAAATCAGTGATCTTGGTGGCTAAGTTCGATAGATAACCGCTTTATCCGAACAGCTACAGCTCGCACAGCCACCCTGAAATATGGTTGAATAGCGCCCCTGACTACACACTCTTTCCACTCGACCGGCCAAAACCTCCATGCCTCTGTTACGTCTCGATCAAATCAATGTCCACTTCGGCACCCACGTCCTGCTTGATAACGCCAGCCTGACGCTGCACAAGAACAATAAAATTGGCCTACTGGGCCGTAACGGTGCGGGCAAATCCACGTTAATGAAAGTCATCGCTGGCATGGTTACCCCCGACAGCGGCGAGCGCTGGTTGCGCCCCGGCATTGAAGTGGCCTGGCTGGATCAATCTCTGCCCGATGCCGATGAGCAAAGCGTTTATGACGTGGTGGCTGGAGGCCTGCATGAAATTGGCGAATTGCTGAAGCGCTATCACCACGCCATCAGTGATGTTGATAATTTTGATATGGTCGAACTGGAACGCGCGCAGGAGCAACTGGAAGCCAAAGATGGCTGGAGCATGCAATTGCGTGTCGATACCGTGATTCAGCAGCTGCAACTACCGGCTGATTCGTTAATGAAAGAATTATCGGGTGGCTGGCGTCGCCGTGTTGCGCTGGCTCGTGCGCTGGTGCGCGAACCGGATATTCTGTTACTGGATGAGCCGACCAACCATTTGGACATTCCGGCCATTGAATGGCTCGAAGAACAGCTGCGCAATTACCGTGGTGCCCTAGTTGTGATCACCCACGATCGCGCCTTTCTACAAAAAATCGCCAACAACATCGTCGAGTTAGATCGTGGCCATCTCAGCCAACTTGAAGGTAGCTATCAAAACTTCCTCACCATGCGTGAACAGCAGCTGGCTGCAGAAGAACGCGCCAATGAACTGTTTGACAAAAAACTCGCCGAAGAGGAAGTCTGGATTCGTCAAGGCATCAAAGCTCGTCGTACCCGTAATGAAGGTCGTGTACGAGCGCTAAAATCCATGCGCGATGAACGCAGCCAGCGCCGTGAACGCACCGGCAAAGCCAGCATTAACCTGGACGGTGCCGAGAGCTCCGGTAAAATCGTCGCCGAGCTGGAGAACATCAGTTTCAGCTTCGAAGACAAATGCATCGTCGATAATTTCACCTGTAACATCATGCGTGGCGACCGGATTGGTTTTGTTGGCACCAACGGTGCGGGTAAATCCACGCTATTGAAACTCATCCTCGGTCAACTGACCCCACAGCAAGGTGAAATCAAATTCGGCACTAAATTGGAAGTGGCCTACTTTGATCAGTTGCGCCAGCAGTTGGAACCAGAAAAAACTCTGATCGAAAACATCTGCGGTGGCCGTGAATTTATCGAAATCGATGGTAAAAACCGTCACGCCATCGGTTACCTCGGTGACTTCCTGTTCAGCCCGGCACGCACACGCACACCTGTAAAAGCACTATCTGGCGGCGAACAAAACCGTGCGATTCTTGCCAAGCTGTTCAGCCAACCAGCTAACATGCTGGTTCTTGATGAGCCGACCAACGATCTTGATATTGAGACACTGGAATTGCTAGAAGAAATCCTGCTCAACTTCAAAGGCACCGTATTACTAGTTAGCCACGACAGAGACTTCATGGATCATGTAGTAACAAACCTTCTCGTACTTGAGGGTAACGGAAAAATCACAAACCACGTTGGAGGCTACAGCGACTGGGTTGGTCGTGGAGGCAAGCTGGAAGGCCTGGAAGAACTTCAATCACCCAGCGCAGCCCAACCAGAACCGGCTAAGGAAAACCCCGCTCAGCAAGCTACTAAACAGCCTGCTAAAAAAAAGTTATCCTACAAAGACCAACTTGAACTAGATAAGCTGCCCGCACAGATCGAAACACTCGAACAACAGCAACAAGATTTTGAAAATCAAATCTCAGATGCTGATTTTTACAAAGGCACCGCAGAAGAAACACAAACCGTTCTGGACTCACTGGAGAACATCCAGCAGCAACTGGAACAGGTCTATGAGCGTTGGGATGAGTTAGAGAACCAATAACCTCTATCTACCCCATCGACAACAAACAACAGGCATAAACTATGGCAGCTGAAAACAAGCCCAAACCCGGCGTCTACAAGCACTACAAAGGCAACCTCTACGAAGTGATTGCCGTGGCCCGCCATAGCGAAACCGAAGAGGAGCTAGTGGTTTACAAGGCTTTGTACGGGGACCGTGGCACTTGGCTTCGCCCTCTGGATATGTTTACTGAAGATGTCGAAATTGATGGTGAAGCGCTGCCTCGCTTTGAGTTTATTGAAGATAGTCCGGCCGATAAAGATTAATAAATGGAGACCTCACAGGCCTAAAACTGTATGAGCATGGATGATATTTTCAAAATTGCAGCGGCGATAATTACCTCTATAGGTGGAGCCGCTCTTATACTTGCTGGATTTGCGAATTGGCTCGGAGGAATTTGGGCAAAAAGAATGCTTCAGAACGAACGTGCTAAGCACTCAAACACGCTAGAAAGCCTCAAAAAAGAATTGGATCTTTTAAAACAAAAAGAACTAACTCGACATTTTGGAAAACTTGCAATCTACAAAGATGTCGTGCATTTCATCTGTGAAATTTTACGTGAACTTGAGGCTATTTCCACATCAAAGCAAGAGTCCATTAGCCCAGATGTAGATCACACATTTGCTCTCAATAGAAACAAAGCATATGGATACATATCACTAGTTTCTAGCCAAGAAGTCATGGATAAATACAACGAAATGATCGATTTTTTTTATACCTGTAATTTATCGCGAAGAGGAAGCAACTTGGGCTGAAATGAGAGGCAAAGCTGACTCAATGTTAAACGCGATGCGCTTTGATCTAGGCATTCGAGAGGGAGAAATTGTATACCGTGGCCCTAGGTAAACTGTAAAAAATAAATTCCCTGGATGCATTTTTCAATCATGCCTACTTCAAAAAACAACAACAGTTCCCCCCTGCTCAAAGAATCACTTGATGCGCTGGCAGTTCAACAATTAGCCGATTGCTTACGTGATATTCACCCGTCCTTTGACCTAGTCGCCTTTAGCAAAACGGCCAATCACGGCCTGAAAGATTTAGAACTCAAGGCTCGTGTTTATCATTTAATTGATGCGCTACATCAACACCTACCGCAAAATTTTGAACAAACTGCGCAGATTTTAAGTCAAGTAAAACAGCATCAACTTGCAGCAAAAAACCCTGCTATCAGGGCTTTTACCGCTTGGCCACTAATTGACTATGTTGCGGTGCACGGTCTACAGCACCCAGAAACAGCGCTTAAAACCCTGGCACAACTCACCTCGTTGTTCTCCGCAGAATTTGCGATTCGGCCCTTTATTGAACAACACTACGAGCTAACGTTTGAGCATCTACATAACTGGTGTGAAAGCGATGACTATCATCAGCGCCGCCTGGCGTCCGAAGGCACCCGCCCACGTCTACCGTGGGGGCAACAGCTATCGCAGTTTATCAATGATCCACAACCGATTTTGCCGTTATTGGAAAAGCTAAAGGCCGACCCAGAAGATTATGTTCGCCGTTCGGTCGCCAATAATCTCAATGATATTTCCAAGGATAACCCCAACACAGTTTTAGATACCTGCCAACGCTGGCAAGAGCAGCCTTGCAAAGAAACACAATGGATTATTCGCCACGCTACGCGTACGTTGGTTAAAAGGGATGTCCCCGAGGTTTATGCATTACTAGGCTACACAGCAAATCCGCAACTAGATGCACGTCTCACAGTCGACAAAGACACATTAAAGCTCGGAGAGAATCAGAAATTCCAGATGCAGCTGACATCAACCGCGAAAGAATCACAAAAACTACTGATTGATTATGCCGTTCATTTTATGAAGGCCAACGGCCAGCAAAGCGCCAAAGTGTTTAAGCTAAAAACGCTGGAGTTGAATAACGGAGAAACTGTAGCGTTAGAAAAAACCCACCGTTTTGTGCCACTTTCAACACGGCGCTATTATCCCGGCGAACATAAAATAGAAATAAAGATTAACGGACTGAGCTTTGCCGAGACAACCTTTAACCTCGACACGACCGACTAACCTACAAAGCAGGCAATAACGTCTCAGGTAACTCGTATAAACGCTCTTCATTACTGATCGGACAAACAAACGATAGTGAGCTGGCTGCCAACTGTAAATCCTGATCACCTTCCTTCGCATCACCGTACAGGCGATCACCAATAACCGGAAAACCAGCCTCTGCCAGATGGCAACGAATTTGATGCTTACGACCTGTTTCAATGGTCACTTCCAGCAGCGAACGATCCTTCTCAGCATCGAAAGCAAGACAGCGCGCATGACTGATCGCGGCCTTACCATCAACGTCAGTGGTAAAGGTTTCTTTCTTTGCCCACGCACCTGTTTGCTCCGAGAACTGCCCAGCAACAATAACCTGATAGCGCTTATCTATTTGTCGCTGCTCAAACAACTTCGTTAAAGCAGTAGCGGCCTTTTTCGAGTGAGCGAGCAAAATCAGCCCTGTCGCAGCGCGATCCAGTCTGTGTACCAAAAAAGCTGGTTTTTCGGGCTTATGGTTCACTTCAACCCAACGGTACAGGGCACAGTGATCACCCCATTTAGAACCTTGCGAACGCATGCCGAAGGGTTTATACCAGACGCTGTAGGCTCCCTCATCAGCAATTAACTGCGCTTCTGTAGGCACTTCGGCCAATACCTTTTCATCGTAATAAAAGTGCAGCGTATCGCCGGTTTTCAAATTCTTAGGGACGCGACGCGTGCGGTAGGCTTGCTTGCCTTCACTACGCCACACAGCGCCTTTGCTCATCGCCTGTTTAATTTGTTGCTTGGAAAGACCAGACTCGGCTGCCAACAAATCCAATGCAGGCTTTGCCTCATCCGTCAGGGTAATATGATATTCCACCGGAAAAGTGATCACGCGTTACCCTTCACGCGCATTTTATTCTCAGCCGCAAAGCTCAACATGCGTTGCAGCGGGATCATCGCTTTTTTGCCTAACTCAGGCTCAACAAATACTTCGTTGCTGCCTTGCTCCAGACATTCAACCAGATTTTCCAAACCGTTCATCGCCATCCACGGGCAATGCGCGCAGCTGACGCAGTTCGCACCTTTGCCAGCCGTCGGTGCATCAATAAAGGTCTTACTGGGGCACACCTGATGCATTTTGTAGAAGATGCCGCGATCGGTGGCAACAATAAACATCTTGTGAGGTAAATCCTGCGCCGCTTGGATTAGCTGTGAAGTGGAGCCCACAGCATCGGCAATATCAATTACTGCCGCTGGCGACTCGGGGTGAACCAACACGCCCGCATCAGGATAGATTTCTTTCAGATCGTAGATGGCTTTAGATTTAAATTCTTCGTGTACGATGCAGGCGCTGTCCCACATCAACATATCCGCGCCGGTTTCCTTTTGTACATAGGCACCCAGGTGTTTGTCCGGTGCCCAGATAATCTTATGACCTTCAGCCTGTAAATGATCCACCACATCCACCGCGATGCTTGAGGTCACCACCCAGTCTGCACGTGCTTTTACCGCCGCTGAGGTGTTGGCATAGACAACAACTGTGTGATCCGGGTGCTCATCGCAGAAAGGTACAAAGGTTTCAATCGGGCAACCCAGATCCAGTGAGCAGGTCGCTTCCAGCGTCGGCATCAATACGCGTTTTTCCGGCGTCAGAATTTTGGCCGTTTCACCCATAAACTTCACACCAGCAACCACCAACGTCGTCGCGGGATGCTGATTACCAAAACGCGCCATTTCCAGCGAGTCAGAAACGCAGCCGCCAGTTTCCTCGGCCAGCTCCTGAATGATTGGATCAGTGTAATAGTGCGCCACCAATACCGCGTTTTCCTGCTTCAGCAGACGTTTGATCTTGTCTTTATATTGCTGACGCTCATCACTGCCCATGGCTTTGGCTTCATTGACCAACGCCAGTTGAATTTGGGTGGCTAACTGTTCTGCAACTTCGGTAGACATAGGGCGATCACTTTTTAAATCAATAACAAAGAAGGTGGGCGATAATACTATAAAAATGGGGGCGCTGAGGGAAGTTTCAAGAATAAGGACTGATGTTTCGTTACGCTGAAAAAATCATAACAGCAAACGCCAGACATAAAAAAACCACCTGCCGGTGGCTTTAAATGGTTGGCCGTGCTTAATTACTCGTGCGTTGCGCTCGCAGTAAACTGATCGGCTCAAACTTTATTCTCTTCCTAACATTCCAAAACTACCTAACGGTGGTTTTAAAATGGTGGGCCGTGCTGGATTCGAACCAGCGACCAATTGGTTAAAAGCCAACTGCTCTACCAACTGAGCTAACGGCCCCCAGAAGAGAAGCGCTATAATAGCGATCTGAAGATTTATGGCAAGCGTTTATTTAAAGTTTTATGACATTTTTAGCAGTTTTTTTAAAAAGCATCATGATTAGAAATAATGAGTGGGATCTGCCAGTCCTGCATCATAAAATCCTTTGATTCGCAACCGGCAACTATCACATTTTCCACAAGCTTTTCCGTCATCATTTGCCTGATAACAGCTCACCGTCAAACTGTAATCCACACCCAACTTAACGCCTGCCTGCACGGTTTCAGCTTTACTGAGATGCATCAAGGGTGTTTGGATTTTAATCAGCTCGCCTTCAACTGCCGCTTTGGTTGCCAAATTCGCCATCGTCTCGAAGGCTTGGATAAACTCAGGACGACAATCGGGATAACCAGAATAATCCACCGCACTGACACCAATATAAATTTCCTGTGCGCCCAGCACCTCCGCCCAACCTAACGCGAAGGAAAGGAACACCGTGTTACGCGCTGGCACGTAGGTAACAGGAATACCTTCAGGCTCATCTTCAGGTACATCAATCGAGTCATCGGTCAGCGCTGAACCGCCGATTTTACCCATATCTATATTCACCACCTGATGTTCAACCACACCCGCGGATTTAGCAATACGTTCGGCAGCCGTAAGTTCAGCATTACAACGCTGCCCATAATTGAAACTGATTGCATAGCAATCGGCACCGCTGGCCTTTGCCATCGCTAAGGCGGTGGTGGAATCGAGACCACCGGAAAGAAGAATTACTGCTTTTTTTGTTGTCATCGTTTTGCTTGTAAATTAAATGGTCAGAAAAATTGTGGGATTTATGTGGGCTCTTATTCTATTTGTCATTTCGAACGGATGTGAGGAATCTTAACGGTGGTGGTAAAAGATCCCTCACATTCGTTTACCCAAAGGGCACGAGCGGGATATCACAAAAAGTTAATGGCCGGGCTCATCATTCCAGAGATACTTATGAAGCTGGAGTTGGAACCGTACCTGCAATCCATCTTCCAGAATCCATTCAGCTAATTGCGAACCTGTCAGCTCGCCATGACTGGGGGAAAATAACACCTCATCAACACGATCATTTAGTTTGTATTGGTCAATCTGCATTTTCGCCCAGTCGTAATCCTGACGATCACAGATCACAAACTTCACCTGATCATGGGCGTTCAATAATTCAATATTGTCATACAGATTGCGATGACATTCCTGCGAAGCCGGGGTCTTTAAATCCACCACCTTCACCACGCGATCGTCGACGCCCTCAACGGTTACCGCACCACTGGTTTCCAGGGACACCTGATAACCACGCTCACACAATTCGGTTAACAATGTTAATACGTTAGGCTGCGCCAGTGGCTCACCACCCGTAACCGTGACATGACGGGAAGCGTAGTTACCAACTTCATCCAGAATTGCGTCCAGCGATATCTGCTCACCACCACTGAAAGCATATGCCGTATCACAGTAGACGCAACGTAACGGACAGCCCGTCAAACGCACAAATACTGTCGGTAAACCTACGGTGGATGTTTCACCCTGCAGGGAGTTAAAAATTTCGGTAATTCTAAGCTGCTCGGAAGCCATGACAAACTATCTTGGAGGAATTAAAACTGGAAGGTATCGAAAAAGGTAATTTAAAGCCAGCGCTTTAAAGCTGAGCGTCACGTATTTCAGCTTCAGCTAATTTAGCCGCTGAAGTACCGGGATGTAGATTTATCACATCCTGTAATAACACTTTTGCTTGCGTCTTATCACCCATTTGCAGGTATATTTTGCCCTGTTTAAATTTGGCATCTGCAGCTTTTCTATGATTTGGGTACTGCTCTAGCAGCGTCTCAAAGGCTTTGAGTGCCTGCGCTTGCTTAGACTCCACCAACAATACTTCGCCAAGCCAGTAATAGGCATTGCCGGTGTATTTACCGTTGGGGTAATCCTTAATCAGTTGCTCAAAGGCTTCGCTGGCCTCTGCGTACTGTTTATTGCGAACCAGAGAAAAAGCCGTCTGGTAGGCTTCTTTTTCGCTGATTTTATTTTCCACAACCGGTGCTACATCAACAGGTGCTACAACAGGTTCTTTGACCACATCGGTTGACGACGCTTTTATCTTTTCATCAATTGCAACTGGTGTAAGCTCAGCAGGAACATCTGCCACAGTTCGTTTAACAGGCGCCAGATTCAGAAGGGTAATTCGTCGATCAAGATCAAGATAACGATCGCGCTGCTCTTCACGCATACGCTTTATTTCATAAGCCTGCTGTTCAACAATCCCACGTAGTTCCTGCACCTCCTGTTGCAACAGCTGTTGCTGGTACAACGTTTCGGCCGCTTGAGAGCCACCGGCACTCAGCACAGTGCCCGGTTGCAATTGTCTTACATCAGCCGGACGGCTAACGCCTGGCGAAACGTCAACAACGGGAATGGGGTCAGCTGCAAAACTCATGCTAGAAGCGGAAACCGCCAGCACGAGTGTTGCGAAAACAGCAGGTTTAATCATCATTAAAAACCAGCTTATTTACCGTATCTCAGATCAACACGGCGATTCAGGCTCCAAGAAGTCTCATCATGACCCAGACTGGCAGCACGTTCTTCGCCGTAGCTAACGCTTTCGATTTGCTGGCCGGAAACACCCAGAACAGTCAAATAACGAGCAATAGCCTGTGCACGACGCTCGCCCAGAGCCAAGTTATATTCACGAGTACCGCGCTCATCAGCGTGACCTTCCAGAACTACATTGTTGCCGCTTTGAACCAGGTAAGCTGCATGAGCTTCTAGAGCCGCGCGTGCTTCCTGCTTAATAGTAGTTTGGTCGAAATCAAAGTAGAAAGTTGTAATGTTCAACAGCTGCTCAGCTTCAGCAGCAGCACGTACCGCATCAGCAGCAGCTTGTTCTTCAGCACTCAACGCAGCACGATCACCAGCGCCGTATGCACCTTCACCGTTAACGCCAGCATCAACAGCACCGGCGTCAGAACCACCACCGGTAGTAGAACAACCCGCTGCAGTCAAAACCAAACCCAATAACGTTACTTTAAACAATGTTGCTAATTGCATAATCATGCTCCTGACTAATAATAAAAATTCGAAAATAGGTAACAAGCATTTAAACCTGACAGCCACCTTATAAGGGCGACCAGGCTGGTTCACGCACGTCACCGAATTTGGAAGGACCTCGGGATTTTACCCGACCATCTAGCGAAACAAACGCCAAAATACCCTTGTTACGGTCATTAGTTGCGTAAATTATCATACTTCCATTCGGTGCGATACTCGGCGACTCATCTAAATCCGTTTGCGTTAACACACGCACACGATCGCGCTTTAAATCCTGCACTGCGATATGAAAAACACCCTCTCGGCGATGCACCATCACCAAATACCGACCGTCTGCACTAAGACGACCACGGGCATTGTAATCACCCTCAAAGGTTAAACGTTCCACTTTGCCAGTCTGTAAATGTTTACGATAAATCTGAGGTTTACCACCACGACTGGAGGTAAAGACCAATGAGTTGCCATCAGCTGACCAACTGGGTTCGGTATCAATCCCAAAATGGCGTGTTACGCGCGTAAACTGACGCGACGCAATATCATAAATATAGACTTCCGGGTTACCGTCTTTTGACAGAGTCATCGCCAACTTGCGGCCATCGGGAGACCAAGCAGGCGCACTGTTAATACCTTTAAATGAAGGCACCTTCTCGCGTTTACCAGTGCTCACATCTTGAATGTAGACCGCAGGACGACGAGTCTCGAAGGAGACATAGGCCAGTTTGTTGCCATCAGGCGACCAATGCGGTGACATAATTGGTTCACGTGAGTCACGAATTACCTTTTCGCGATAGCCGTCAGCATCGGCGACCAACAGGCGAACACGCTCGCTACCATCATTTTTACGATCCACCGTCACATAAGCAATACGCGTTGAGAATGCGCCTTTAATGCCCGTCAGTCGCTGATAGATTTTATCGCTGATCAGGTGCGCCGCATCACGCAGTTCATTTCGGCCGGCTTTAACATTACCCTGAACAATACGTTGCTGTTTATAGACATCATACAACTCATAATTAACCCGGTACCCGCCTGCTTCGCGGGGCGTTATTTGGCCAATCAGTAAAAACTCTTGATTGAGAATACGCCAGTCCCGGTAATACACCTGATTCGCTCGTGTCGGCAGGCTCATCATATTACGCTGATTAAGGGCTACGAATTGGCCGCTACGGGACAGATCCGCTGATACGATTTGGGCAATGTCTTCAGGCAAGATACTGCCTCCTTGCCAATCAAAGGGGACTGCTGCAATACGCGTTGGGTTATCGACGCCCTGAGTGATTTCAATGTCCAGCGCAGCCCAGGCCGGACGCAAAAAGCCCGCAGCCATAAAAAGCACTAATGTGATACGCAGGAGTTGTAATGTCACCTATCTAAATCCTCAGGCCTAAATTTAATTATTCGTTTACGGAAGAACTTATCAAATACCCGGGGTTCGAGTTGCTGTAGTTCTTCGATTTTCCCTACTCGTTCTACGGCCAATACCACAGAACGATCAAAGGCTGCATCACCACTACTTTTATACAGCGCCACCGTATTGATTTCGCCGGTGGGTAAAAAATGCACCACAACCTTGGCAACCATGCCATTGCGCGCACTTAGAGGTATGTGCCAATTTTCCATGATGCGCTGCCTGACCAAGCCATCGTATGACTGAGCTGCAACCCGATCATCCTCTTCCTGAGCCTCGGCCATTTCATCGGCCAAAGACTGGGCCAATTCTTTCTCTCGCTGCTCCGCTTCGTGAGCTAACTGCTCCTGACGTTCAGCTTCTTGCTGACGGCGTTGTTCCTCCGCACGTTTCTGTTCTTCGGCCTTTTTACTAGCATCAGCCTTTTTCTTAGCGTCAGCCTTTTTCTTAGCGTCAGCCTTTTTCTTAGCGTCAGCCTTTTTCTTAGCGTCAGCCTTTTTCTTAGAATCAGCCTTTTTCTTAGCGTCAGCCTTTTTCTTAGCATCGGCTTTACGTTTAGCATCCGCTTTCTTTTTAGCGTTAGCTTTACGTTTAGCCGCCGCTTTTTTCTTGGCTTGTTCCTTTTTGCGCGCAGCAATCGGATCAGCCATAGTCAAAACCTTGGCCTGTACGACCTGCGGCGGCGGCGGGAGTTCCCTATCGCTGTCACTTTCCCAGTTAAAAGTGAACGCACCAATGGCCAGGGCATGCACCAGCAATGCCTGAATAACGGGAATGATATAGGAGCGCACGATCAGTTACTCAACCAGGATACCAATCAAGAGCTACTGCCCCGGCTCTGAAATCAAACCAACATTGGGCACACCCGCACCCTGCAACGTAGTCATCAAATTAACGATTGTGCCGTAGGATACCGCTTTGTCACCACGCACTAGCACAGGCGTGGAAGGCTTCACTCGCATCAATTTACCGACCTTCTCGGCGATATAATCAATGCTCACTGGCTTTTCAGAATCAATTCCCAGATCAATGTAGTAACTGCCATCGGCTTTTACCGATACCACAACCACATCTTGGTTATCCTTTATTTCCAAAGGTTGAGAGGGTGCTTCGGGCAAATCAACAGAAACCCCCTGCGTCAGCATCGGCGCAGTCACCATAAACACCACCAACAATACCAACATCACATCAATGTAGGGCACCACATTGATTTCGGAGACCGGTTTACGTCGACGTCGAATACGGGGCATTATCAGACGCTCGTTATAGCTGCAGACGCGGGAGTACGAGCACTGGAATCATGCACCTTGCGGTGTAAAATGCTGGAAAACTCTTCCGCGAAGGTTTCGTAACGACCGGCCAGATTATCCGCCTTCG
>Ga0209292_1002402_pt1 | contig 21585 bp, 20 predicted proteins | sample GOMGulsemesocosm_2_FD_184634 | JGI IMG/M metagenome (GOLD analysis project Ga0209292, IMG submission 184634) | Methane-oxidizing microbial communities from mesocosms in the Gulf of Mexico - GOM9C Gulf of Mexico (SPAdes) (version 2) | ecosystem: Environmental > Aquatic > Marine > Cold seeps... | reverse complement strand
GTGTCTGGGATTTATAAAACGGAGTTGTGCCGAGGCTAGTGTGACTTATGTCGCACCTCTTTTATTAGAGAAGCCCATGTGAGAGCGTAGCGGGACATTGCTAGACTTCTAATTTGTGCTTAGGCACTGAGAAGCCCGTTACGAAAGTAACGGGCTTTTTTTTGTCTGGAATTTAAGTTTTATCAAAATAGAACGCCGTTATGCGGAGGGTAGTGTGACTTATGTTGTAAATAAGCCCATATGAGAGCGTAGCAGGATATTGCTAGGTTTCTAATTTGTGCTTAGGCACACGAGAAGCCAGTTATGAAGGTGACAGAGTATTTGTGTTTTGCTTATTAAATTATAATCGACATATGTATAGATATACTTTAGATTGGTGGTCGTACCACTTCTTCAATAGAGTATAGACTATGACAAAGAGTAAAATAGATGAAAGAGTTAATCTAATAATTACGGCTGGAATAGCTTACGTTAGTCTTAATCGCCCAGAAAAGTGTAATGCACTTGATATAGATATGTTTGTTGCTATTAAAAAGATCATTAAATCTTTGAAAGTAGACCTAAGCATAAGAGCAGTGATAGTAACTGGTAACGGCGCAGACTTCTGCTCGGGTTTAGATGTCAAGTCAGTTATGTCATCTGCGAAGACACCACTATCACTCCTCTTTAAGTGGTTACCATGGCACGCTAATCTAGCTCAATATGTCTCTGTTGGTTGGAGAGAGATACCTGTACCAGTGATAATGGTTATTAAAGGTCGTTGTTGGGGGGGCGGTTTACAAATTGCTTTGGGAGCAGACTTCCGCATAGCTACGCCTGATGCTTCTTTTTCTATTATGGAATCTCGATGGGGCTTAATACCTGATATGGGAGGAACACTTGCCCTTAAAGAGTTAATTGATTTAGACATAGCCAAAGAACTTGCTATGACAGCTGAAGTTATTAACGGGGTCAAAGCACATGAAATTGGTCTAGTTACCCATGTAGATAATAAGCCTCACGAGAAAGCAGTAAATCTAGCAAGACTTATTTGTCAGCAGTCACCTGATTCTATTGCCGCAACCAAAAAACTATATAACAAAAGTTGGTGGAGTAAACCGGGGCTAGCGCTTGCCAGAGAGTCTTATTATCAAGTTAAAATATTATTAGGTAAAAATAGAGTCATTAAAACATACAACCAAACTCATCCAGATAAACAAGATAAAGAGTTCACCAAAAGACAACGTTGGTAGCCTTTTGTAGTTTCCTACTTTAGAAATAACTCACTTATTTATTCAAACCATTTCAATTCTTTAATCACCACTTAGCCTGTTCTCATCATTAATACGCCTTAACTCGTGTATGTCCAAGACTGTCCGCATTAATGCAGACGGACAGTCTCGGACACAGCTTGTGTCCGTTCGGACACTTAATAATATTTAATTATAATTTAATGTATAAATTACAGGTGGTTACGTTAATGTTGTTTTTGGCATTGAATCTGCAACATAAAGATATTGATAGATAACTAAGAAGAAATGCATGATTGAAGGAACGAGTGGACAAGATGAAGTGATAGCAAATACAAATAAAATACCAGTAAAGAAAATATTGCTTAGTATTTCACTATTATGTTTTTTGTCTTACGTTGCTTTTCCAACGTTATCTCAGTGGTATTCTTCAATACCCAATGTTGATAGTAAAACTATCAAAGTAGAATCGGTGATGAGAGGTGATCTTATTCGTGATGTTGTTGTATCAGGTAAAGCTGTTGCGGCTAATGCCCCACAACTTTACAGCACTGAAATGGGTAAAATTACCCTGCTCGCTAAGCCAGGTGAAGCGGTTAAGGAAAATCAAATAGTTGCTCACTTAGTTAGCCCTGAATTAGATGCACTGATTAAGTTACAACAATCAACATTAGAGCAATTAAGCATTAATGCTAACCGTGGTGTATTAGCGGATAAAGAAGCACAGCTTGATCTTGAAAGTAATATGAATACAGCTCAGTCAACATTGAATGTAGCCAAGCGTGAATTTCAACGAGCAGAAATATCCTACGGTAAGCAAATCATCAGCGAGGTTGATTGGTTAAAGAGCCAAGACGCAGTAGCGGATGCTACGCGTCTATTTGACCATGCCAAAAGACGAGTGTCGTTTGCTATTGAACGATTACGTTTTGAAAAGAAGCATAGAGAATTTTTAGTCCAAAAAGAGAAACTTATCTTAGAAGAGTTATCTCGCCGATACGATGCCTTAGCAATCACTGCACCAGTAAATGGCGTTGTAGGTAATTGGTTAGTCGCACAAAAAAATACCATTGCAGCCAATACCCCTATTATGACAATTGTTGACTTATCAGAATATGAAGCTGAGTTGAACGTGCCAGAGTTTTACGCGGATGACTTAGGTATAGGCCTTGAGGTTTCTATGAAAATTTCGGGAGTTTCTATAAGAGGTGAAGTTATTGCTATTTCACCTGAGGTAAAAGGTAACCAAGTTACTGTAAGGGCTAAAATAAATAATTCCAAGAATATTCAGTTAAGACAGAACCAACGAATTAATGCCCGTATAGAATTTGAAAAAAAAGAAGATGTACTTATGGTCAAACGTGGTGCTTTTATGGGCTCGTTAGGCGGTAAGTTCATTTTTAAACTTGTCGAAGACAACTACGCAAATAAAATAGCAATTACTACTGGAACTAGCAGTGTCGAGTATATCGAGATTACCTCTGGTCTTGAGGCTGGCCAACAAGTTATTACCTCGGCTTATGAAAACTACCATAATGCGGAACGAGTTTACCTAGATAATTAGCTTCAAATCTATCAACCCAAATAGCCGATAACAATTAAATTAATTAATGAAGTCTCACTCAATAAGTAAGACTTCAAGTAAAGCCTAATAAAAAGGAAAGTACCATGCTTAAAATGAACAACATTTCTAGAATATATCAAAGTGACACCATTCAAACGCACGCACTACGAGATTTTTCATTGAATGTTAAAGCAGGAGAATTTGTTGCGGTTACTGGACCATCAGGATCAGGTAAGTCTACCTTTCTTAATGTAGCTGGGTTATTAGATAACTTCGACCGTGGTCAATATGAATTAGATGGTGTTAGTGTACAAGGCTTAAAAGATGATGAATTATCACGACTAAGAAATGAGAAAATAGGTTTTATATTTCAAAACTATAACCTTATTCCTGATTACAGTATTTTTGACAATGTTGACATGCCACTTCGTTATCGGGGCTTTAGCGCGAGTGAACGCAAACGTCGAGTTGAAGAAGCATTAGAGAAGGTTGGTTTAACTTCAAGATTTAAATATTTACCAAGTCAACTGTCTGGCGGGCAGCAACAACGTGTTGCTATCGCTAGAGCACTTGCAGGTGAACCTAAAATATTATTAGCGGATGAGCCTACCGGTAATCTTGATTCCTTAATGGCACGTCAAGTGATGGAGATACTACATGATCTTAATAAAGGTGGCGCTACTATTATCATGGTTACTCATGATCCAGACCAAGCACGAGAAGTGAATCGTAACGTGCAAGTAATCGATGGACAACTTGCTGATTTTAAAGTTTATGCACCGCTTGATAGATCAGCTGAAACGAAAGGAAAGACTATCTCAGCTGCAGTAAATGAGGAGATGGCTGATGCGTAGCAGTAGCATGTTTTCATATAACTTGTCTTTAGCGATGCAGAGCTTTAAGCGTGCGCCAACATTGTATTTTTTAATCATGCTTACTTTATCTATTGGTGTAGGGGTATTGTGTGCAAATCTAGCGTTAGTTAATTCTATGGCAAGTGACCCGATACCCGAGAAAAGCAATAAATTAATTCATATTAGTATGAACACTTGGCCAGGCGACCAACCGCCAGACGAACCAATGCATATATTACGTTACCGTGATGCCATGAAAATTGCAGAGTCAGGTATCCCTAAACGCAGCGCAGTATTTTATGCGTCGGGTGTTTATGCACGTGATTCCGAATCAACGAGTATGAAGCGATTTGATTCAGCAGTAAGAGCAACCACCCCCGGATTTTTTGAGCTAACAAATGCACCTTTTGCTTATGGCTCAGCATTTGAAAAAAGTCGTGGTATGGAAGTTGTTATCGGCGATGAGCTTAACCAAAAAATATTCGCGGGTGTAAATAGTGTCGGAAAAACGTTGGAGCTTGATGGAGAGTTGCTAACTATTGTTGGTGTTTTGAAACCTTGGATATTAAGACCTTTATTTTATCATGCAACTGAAGGACGTGCTTTCAACTTAACTGATGATATCTATGCTCCTCTTGAAACTGCAATAGATTTAGGTTGGTCTATACATGCAAGGAGCTCTTCTGCGGATAATTATGCCGGTGTTGAAGAAACTCGTGATAAAAATGCCTATTACTTACAAGCCTGGGTCGAGCTAGACAATGTAAACCAAAGGTCGGCAATGCAATCTTACCTAGATAGTTATAGTCAAGAGCTTAAAGACGCCGGAGAGCATCCTCTGACGACAAGAAATGAACTGCACAATGTAAGTGAATGGTTAACCGCTAAAAAAGTAGTTGATCAAAAGGTATTAGCTTTCACTTTAGCTTCGGTATTGTTTTTATCTGTATGTATTTTTAATGCCAGTAGTTTATTACTGTCGCGTTTTCATGCGGCTAAATTTGAAGTTGGTTTACGTAGAGCTATTGGCGCAAGTAATCGACATATGTTGATACAAGGCTTAACAGAGAGTGCTTTACTGGGGCTATTCACTGGCTTGGTAGCGTTAGTGTTAAGTTGGTTGTTTCTTAAATTATCAGTACAGTTTCTGCCTCGGTTAGCAAATATTGCTGTGTTAGAGCCAAAATTACTGGTATTGGGTATGTTACTGGCATTAGTAACTTCTATTGCTAGTGCTCTATATCCATTATATCGCGCCAATCGTTACACTATTTCAGCTGAACTTAAGTAACCAAAATAATAAGGAAAACTCATGAATATTAAAGCACTACTAAAGTCCTTATTGTTAAGAAAATTTACTACGGGATTATTAATCTTACAATTAGCTATAACCCTCGGCCTGTTGATCAATAGTGCAATTTTAGCATTAGACACTAATGAAAAATTGGCTCAGAAAACTGGCCTTGATGCAGAGAATACCTTGATTGTATCTTTACAGCCAACATCGGGTAATTATCGAGATCTAGATTACTTTCGTTCGATTGTCAGTCAAGACTTACAAGAGCTAGATAAGTTGCCAGGTGTTGAAAGTGTTTCACTTGTTAATCAATTACCTATTAATAGAAGAGGTATGTTAGGGAATGTTTATGATCTCGATGACCCGGAGAGCGTTCGTAAAGATAAGTACCTGCAAGATGTGAAGATATTCCTTACCAATGAGGAGCTTGCTAAAACACTTGCCTTTGCACTTGTTGAGGGGCGGTTTCTAACTAAAGATGATCAACTAGACTTTGGTAGTGACAAAAATGGCAATATACTTATTACCGAGTCTTTAAAGAATGCGCTATATGGTGATACATCAGCACTTGGACAAGAAACTAATAATGGCCGTGTAGTTGGTGTTGTTAAGGATATAATGCTTGACCCTACTATTCCTGTAGATAAGCAATATGGTGTTTTTGGTAATCGTGTTATGGAATATGTCTTTACGGGTAGAAATTATTTATTAAAGGTGACAGTAGGTCAAATAGATAATGTACGCAATCAAGTCAGCGATACTATTTTAGCCGTACAAGCTGAGCGGGATATATATAGAATAATCACTATGGCTGAACATATGAAGCGCTTTTACCGCCATGATAAAGGCTTAGCTGAACTGTTTTTAATGTTATGTGGTTTAATGATTTTTGTTACTGCTATTAGTAGCTATGCATATTCACAGTTTCATATCTCGCGACAGAAAAAATACATTGGTATCAGACGTGCATTAGGTGCCCGTAAAAAAGATATTCTTTTGTATGTGCTAACTGAAAATTGGTTGGTATATACCCTAGGTTGTACGTTAGGTTTAGTGATGGCGTTAGGTTTTAATATTTTGTTAAGCCAGTATATTAGCTTGAGTAAACCAGGTATGATGTTGTTTTTATTAGCAAGTACGATTATTTTTGTAGCCGGTACGTTAGCTACTTTGATCCCGGCAATAAAGACAAGTAATATTCCGCCAGTAATTGCGACTAGAACAGTCTAAGAAATAGCAGGTTGTAATGTTAGCTATAAGTTAGCTGAGTATTTGACTTATAGCACTTGCAGGTAGACGTCACCTCAGAGTTGTTTTGTCGAAGGTCTATTTTTAGGTCTGGATAACGTTTTCGCTTGTCATATTTTAAATAAATAGAATGTAATGAACTGAGCAGCTTTAAAGGAACAGAATGCCGCAAATATTAGTCGTTGATGATAATCCCGATATACTTGAAGCTCTTGAGTTATTATTAAGCTTGCATGGTTACACGGTACTTACTGCTGAAAATGAGAAACAAGCATTATTAGCGGTATCTCACCAAAGTGTTGATTTAGTTATTCAAGATATGAATTTCGCAGAAGGTATTACTTCAGGAAAAGAAGGTAAGTCATTATTCAATGCATTAAAAGCACTAAATAACGATTTACCTATTATCTTAATTACTGCATGGACTCAGTTAGAGACAGCTATATCTCTGGTGAAAGGTGGAGCAACAGACTATTTACAAAAGCCTTGGGACGATGTGAAATTGTTAAATTTGGTGGAGACATATAGTCAAAGCAGCCAGACGAACCAGAGTAATAATGAAACTCCGTGCAGGCAAAGTGATAACAATCAAAACTCTGCGGGTTCCTTTATCTATCAAAGCCAAGAAATGCATTCCCTCATATCTCAAGCAGGCAAAGTTTCTGGTGCAAATGTTAATGTTTTAATTACCGGAGCCAATGGTGCAGGTAAAGAAAAACTTGCTGATTACATTCACCAACAATCACCACGTCATAACAATGCCTTTATCAAAGTGAATATGGGGGCCTTACCTCATGAGTTGATGGAAGCTGAACTCTTTGGTGCGGAAAAAGGGGCTTTTACCGGTGCTAATCAAGCCAGAATTGGTCGGTTTGAAGCCGCTGATAGCGGTACCCTATTTTTGGATGAGATAGCTAACCTACCCTTGACGGGCCAAATGAAATTATTGAGGGTATTACAAACCGGTGAATTTGAACGCTTAGGATCTAATGTAACATTAAAAGTAGATGTAAGAGTACTTAGTGCTACCAATGCAGATTTACGCTTAGCGGTGAAGCAAGGGACATTTAGAGAAGATTTATATTATCGACTCAATGTTATCGAGTTGAACTTACCAGATTTAGCGCAGAGAAAAGCGGATATAGTACCGTTAGCACAATACTTTATTGGCAGTGATTATTCACTTAGCGATAAAACCATACAAGCACTAACTAGCCATGCATGGCCGGGTAACGTTCGTGAACTGGAGAATGCTTGTAAACGGGCATTAGTTTTTGCTAATGATAACATCTTAGAACCTAGGGATTTTCAATTGGCTTCACAAGCCGAAACGTCGTTCAATGAAAAGGAACATATTGAACACGTATTGATTAAGCATAATGGTGTTATTAAGCATACTGCAACAGAGCTGGGGTTAAGTCGACAAGCACTATATCGTCGTATTGAAAAATATCAGATCGATGTCGAGTCGTTATGTTAATTGTACAACTCATTATTATCAATATTATTTTCATTGTTAGTTTCATTTTGTTGTTGCCTAGCTCTCCTTGGTTATTTGGCATAAGTTCAATATTGTTGATTTTTTTAGCCGTTATACGTTATCAATATTACCATCGACAGACCCATCAAATACTACATACCTTATTGCATGGTTTACGTAACTTACAAGATGGTGATTTCTCAATTAGCTTAGCTGATAATCAAACGAATAAAAGTAAGAGCCAGTCCGAAATATTAGCGTTGTTTAATCAAGTGACTGATAAATTAAGACAGGAAAAGCAATCACTTTATCAACGAGAACTGTTACTCGATAAAGTGGTAAATGCATCTGATGTTGTTACCGTGCTTGTTAACCACAGAGATACTATTATCTTTGCTAATCGAGCTGCAGAATACTTTTTTAATCAAAAGAGTATGTTGGGCATATCTTGGGCAAGGTTATTAGATGAGAAGCTACCAGAGCTCATTCCACACCATGATAAAGACAATGCAATTATTCAATTACTGTTAGCTAGCTCTAGTCTTGGAAGTAGTTATGCTAATAGTGGAAGTCATGTGGATAATGCTGAGGTGAAAGAAAACCTTAAAACAGAGCAGAGTTGGCACTTGTCTCGTCATCATTTGAAATTACATGGCAGTCGTCATCAATTAACTTTACTCAAACCAATAACTCAAGCCATGCATCAGCAAGAATTACAAACATGGAAAAAGGTAATACGAGTTATTAATCACGAACTTAACAACTCTATCGCCCCAATTAGTTCCATGTGTCATAGCGGTAACATTCTAGCCGAACGTTTAGCTGAGCCTCAGCTTATGCGAGTTTTTGCTACTATTTCTAAGCGGATAAATAAATTAGCAGAATTTATTCAGAGTTACAGTCAGTTGGCGCGACTTTCTCAACCCAAAAAACAGCTGTTTGATTTAATAAAAACTTTGCAGCAACTACAAGAGTTATATCATTTTAAGTTAACTTTTCAGCAAACAAGTTTGATGTGGTCCGGTGATGAAAGTCAAATTGAACAGTTGCTAATAAACCTACTTAAAAATGCCCAACAAGCATGCCCAGACCACATCCCCCCAGAAGAGGCATGTACGGTTAGTATTATCAGTCAGCAGGGGAGGTTGATAATTACCGTAAGAGATTTTGGTACTGGTATGCCAACCGAAGTATTACAGAAAGCATTCTTACCTTATTATTCAACGAAAGCAGAGGGGAGCGGTATTGGTTTAAGTATTTGCCGAGAAATTAGCGATGGTCATCAAGGTCAAATTACCTTGAATAACCATCCAGGTGGCGGCCTGCAAGTAGATGTACATTTACCGCTAAGTTAAACTCTAAATTGAAGGAGGTTAGCGATAAATGAGTTTGTATTATTATCAGAATTGTTTATCTATTCTGACAATGCCATTTGCAAGGTAAACCATTCTCACCGCATCTTGTTGATGAAAGACCATCTGTTGATCATAATCTTGAATCACCATAAATTGCTGACATTGTTGCTCAGTACAGTCAACTTCTATCATTAACTCCACTAAACGAACAATAACGGTTTTGCCTTGGCTACGATTGTTGGCCATTTTACCACCAATAACAGCACCCAATACCGTCGCTATATCACGACCACTACCACCACCAAATTGATTACCTATGGCGCCGCCTATCAAAGCGCCACCAAAGGTTTTCCAACCGCTATTTTTATCTTCAATTAGTTCTTCTTGGCTAATGTTTCGAGCAGAAACCACTGTACCGAAGAGTACCTTTTCAACAGGTACAGCTTTGTTGCGGTCATAGTCAGCAGCCGCGGAATAACTAAATAAAAAGGTGAACAGAGTTAAACTTGTTAATAATAACGATTTCATCATTTTTCCTTACCAGCTAACGAATTCTTTTCCCTTGGTTTTACGGATTTCAGTTTCATCAGCCCATTCTACTAGGCCGCTTTCTAAATCCATTAAACGTAGGGTAAATTTATAATAAACATCAGACTGGTCTTTGTTAGATTTAACAATACTGGCTAAGTTGCCATAAAGCATGTATTGAGCACCGACTTGCTTACCAAACTGCATTGCTTTATTAGCATCAACCATACCGCTGTTTTGTTGGTAATCAAGCTGTTTGCGTGCTGCTTCTACTCGGCCCATATCAACAAATCTGAATTTACCTGAACGAAGTAATTTGGTAGAGATAGAGTCAGTAATTGATTCAGTGTCAATATGCTCACTCGTTTTGTTTTTGATACTTTCGACAAACATAATTGGGCGAGTATTTGCTGTTAAAGTGCCTACTACAGGAGAGACTAACAACGAGTCAGTCATTTGACCGGCAACTTTTTGTAAATCAGTAGAGCCAAAGCTAATATCTGTTGTTTCAACTTCGTTTGCATCGCCATAACGTACTACCGATTTATTGGTACAACCGGCAACAAGGGTAAGTGTTAGTGCAACACTGGTAATCATAATAAGTTTTTTCATTGGGTTTTCCTTTACTTGCTAATGTTAATTTATTTTAATAAATCTTTAATATCGTCATGCCCGAGGTGTATTAATTGGGTATCCAACATCAAGAGTTATAGGTTATAGGTTAAAATTTAAAAAACTTTTCTGGTACTTCACGTACATAAAGACTAAACGATGCGACATGGGTCGTTGGTGCTAATCCTGGCACTGTCGCTGTTTGCATGCCATGTAAATCAAGCGGCTGCCAAGGACTTTTGCCTGCTTCAATGACGAAACCGTCTTTATCTAACCAGGTAAACTGATATTGCAGTTTGAGTGTTTTTTTATAGGTACTGGAGAGTGATAGGTTAATTTCGAGCAGATCATTATTGGTTCGAGATCTGATATCACTTATATGAAGTTTTTTACCTAACTCAGGGTTGTGAACCTGTAGATGTTTCTCGAATTTCTGTCCTGGGGCTATTTGGCTTGTGCCTGTACCAGAGGTTACTGGCGCTACATTTTTACAACCACTGATTAATAATGTTGTGGTTAACGCTGCAATTAAAATGGCAGAACGTTTTGATGCAGCCTTTGTATTTAGTGGAGAAAAGGCTGCTGTAATAGGTGTTACGTTTTTCATTTTTAGTACTCCATATTTTAACTGGGGCGATATTAAAATTTTATATTCACGTGAACAGTAAAGTTTAAAGATTTATACTCTGGTAATTAATATAACTACCGATCGAGGTTAATTTTACTAAGGTTTGTCTATCTTCGTTAATTTCAACTGTGATGCTTCTATTACTGCCATTAATATTCAATTCTACTTGGTGTTGACCCGGTGTTAAGTCTAGTCGTAGTACATGAATACTATCGGGTAGTGTACTCCAACTTCGGGTATCAGCCTTTTCAGAAGCTATATTATAGAGACCAGCTAAGATATTACCGACATCGCCCCCTTTACGGCTCATTTGCTGTCTCATTTCTTCTTTTGCCAGCAGTCGTAAAACTTGTCTGGTGACAATAACTGGCATTTCATCTTGTAATTGTTTGGCTGCAAGTGATTGCAGGCGAACAATTTCATTAGATTGATAGTTATTCCCTTCATAACTTAATGTTAGGCCTGAATATTGGCGTAAACGGTTTTGATAACTTGGCAAGGCGACACTATAAAAACGCATGTCGTTATGGCTTGTAAAAATGGGTAGGTGGATTGACACTTCTTGTTTACTGGGAATTATGCCTTGCTCAACCAAAACTACTAACTGACCATTTTGCGCTAAGTTATCTTGATTACTATTGTCTGAAGTTTTTGCTTGAGTGATGGTACTTGAGAAGCGCTTGCTAAATAGTTGTATATCATTGTTCATACCTAGCTTATTAGCTAATCGCCAAACATCTTGTTGCACGGTTATATTATGAGGATAAATTTCTAACGCTTGTTTGTAATCAATATATGCATCATTAGCCAGTCCTACTGCTTCATAAAGTACGCCAGATAAGTAAAAAGTATACGCATTTTGAAAACCATTTTTTACTTCGCCAATAGCGGTATTCATTGAAGGATATTTACTGGCTAAGCTTTCAGGACTCACCCCTTTCTTTGCCATACTGTTTCGGGCATCAAAAAGTGATTTTTGATTAGCTTGCAACGCTTTATTTTGTACTAAGTTTGCACGTCGTATTTCAACTAAGGCGCCAGAGAGATCATTTTGATTTAAGTAATTAAGTGCTTGATAACAATGCAACATGCTTTGTTCATAATAGGGTATGTCATACCGGGTTGCATTATCATTACTAACTATCGCTGTAACATTTTCTACACCACGACTCAGTTGAATTTTAGCTGCTTGTTCTGCTTGTTGAACTTGTCGGTATACCAAGGCAAAGTCTTGTTTACTTTCTTCGTGATTGCTGGCGAGAAATTCTAAACGGGCTTTTTCTAATAAACTTAAGCTGTAGCTGCCATTGCTTTCACTGCGTTCAGGTATTAATGATACTGCTTGCTCGAAGTTGCCTTTTTGTTGGGCATTTTTTACCCCTTGCATTTGTTTATTGTAGTTACTGAATAAATCACCAAATGAAGTGCCAGCACAAGCGCTTAGTGTTAATGAAAGTAGTATAACTATTGAAGTTTTGAACGGATTATTAGGCATTTTAGTAGCTTATATTGTTACCAGTATATAGCAAGACGAAGACTGTATAAAAAGTGTAATTTAATGCAGTAAAAATTTACATATAAGCCTGACCTGAGGTAAGTCAGTCATATTTTTAATAAGGGTACAATATGATTTAGTTTTAAATATCCTTTTGAAAAAAATAACCGTCAAGCAGCATCATTCGATAATGACTAGCGCATTACTTTGTTAGTAAAATGGCTAAATTTCGTTCTTACTAGACTCACCTATATTGAATAAGGATAAATTGCTGAATAAGCCTGTGTGGTTATCTGTAGTAACGAGCGTGCTTTTTTCAACAAGCCAAGTACAGGAGAAAGATGTCACTGTAGAGATATACAAAGAACAATTCCTACCTAGTGAAACAGTAATTGAAGTTGGTGATAGAGTGATTTGGAAAAACATTGAAAAACGTCAGTATCACAATGTTTAGTTTAAAGACTCAGGTGAAGACGAGCCTGATTACTTTTTTCCTGATGAAAGCTACCAACCTAAACTTTATCAACTAGCTAGCTTTTCTTATGAATGTGGGTCACATCCTAAAATGAAAGGTAAGATTACCGTAACAATAGTAGGCCAATAGCTTTAAGTCTATAGGTGATATAAGTATTGTTGAAAGGCGGCTATTACCTTATTAAATATAGGGTTATAGCCATTTATTATTGAAATAAGTTACTAGTAAACGAATGTTTTTTGATGTAGCGCAAAGTTAATTCTAATTATGTAAGGATTTATTACAACCCCTTAAAAAGTTGATTTCCATCAAGTCGCTTACCCTACATCCTCGTTATTATCATTCAGCTTTTAAAACTTACGCATGAACTATTTCATTAAGGAAACACCATGTCAGAGAGCTTTACTAAAGGCATGGCAAGGAATATTTATTACGGAGGAAGTGTATTCTTCTTCTTAATATTCTTAGCTTTGACTTTTCACACTGTAAAAGAGATGCCCAAAAGGGATAACCGACATAATATTACCGAAGCTGTCGAACGCGGTAAGCATTTGTGGGAAAAAAATAATTGTATTGGTTGTCACTCGTTAATTGGTGAAGGCGCATACTTTGCACCAGAACTAATGAACGTTTATGATCGCCGCGGCGGTGGTAGCGAAGAAGGTTTTAAAGCCTTCATGAATGGTTGGATGAATGCTCAACCATTAAATATTCCAGGTCGTCGTCAAATGCCTAACTTCCACTTAAATGACCAAGAAATTGATGATTTAGCTGAGTTCCTTAAATGGACTTCTGAGCTAGATGCCAATAACTGGCCACCAAACATAGAGGGTTAAGGCGTGGATACATTAAAATATCAATCACAAGCCGTAGCAAAACCTTACTTTTTTTTCGCTATGATCTTATTCGTAGGCCAAATCTTATTTGGTCTTATTATGGGCTTACAATATGTTGTTGGTGACTTTTTAGGTGGTATTATTCCATTTAATGTTGCTCGTATGGTACATACCAACCTTCTTATTGTTTGGCTACTGTTTGGTTTTATGGGGGCTGCTTATTACTTAGTGCCTGAAGAAGCTGAAACTGAACTTTATAGTCCTAAGCTTGCTATTATCCTTTTTTGGATATTTGCTGCAGCGGGCGTACTAACTATTTTAGGTTACTTATTGGTACCTTATTCTACCTTAGCTGATATTACGCTTAATCACCTATGGCCAACAATGGGGCGTGAATTTCTAGAACAGCCAACGATTACCAAAATTGGTATTGTTGTTGTATGTCTAGGCTTCTTATTTAACCTAGGTATGACCATCTTAAAAGGTCGTAAAACTGCCATTAACATGGTGATGATGACTGGTTTAATCGGTTTAGCTGTATTCTTCTTATTCGCTTTCTATAACCCAACTAACTTAGCCTTAGATAAATACTTCTGGTGGTTTGTTGTTCATTTATGGGTTGAAGGTGTATGGGAATTAATCATGGGCGCAATCTTAGCTTATGTATTAATCAAAGTTACTGGTGTTGACCGTGAAGTAATTGAAAAATGGTTATATGTGATTATCGCTATGGCGCTTATCTCAGGCATCTTAGGTACTGGTCATCACTTCTACTGGTTAATGACTCCTGAATATTGGCAGTGGGTTGGTTCTATCTTCTCTGCACTTGAACCACTTCCTTTCTTCGCAATGGTACTATACGCATTTAATATGGTTAACCGTCGTCGTCGTGAACACCCTAACAAAGCAGCGACACTGTGGGCATTAGGTACTGCGGTAATGGCATTCTTAGGTGCTGGTGTATGGGGCTTCTTACACACGTTATCCTTTGTTAACTACTATACGCATGGTTCTCAAATTACAGCTGCTCACGGTCACATGGCTTTTTACGGCGCATATGCAATGATTGTTATGACAATCATCTCTTATGCTATGCCTAAGTTACGTGGTATTGGTGAAGCTAACTGTAATAAAGCACAAGTTGTTGAAATGTGGGGCTTCTGGTTAATGACAGTAGCTATGGTCTTTATCACATTATTCTTAACGGGTGCTGGTATCTTACAAGTCTGGTTACAACGTTTACCTGAGTCAGGAGAAGCATTAAGCTTTATGGCTACTCAAGATAAACTTGAAATCTTCTACTGGTTACGTGAAATTGCAGGTGTATTCTTCCTCATTGGTTTAATTTCCTACTTAACAAGCTTCTTTATCACTGATAAAAAGGCACAAGCGTAATATCAGTTAAGTCTTAAATGACATTAATTTAAGAAAAGCAAAAGCCGTGACAGTGTCGCGGTTTTTTTTTGCCATAATTTTAGTAAAAGGGCTAATAACAATTCTGGCTTGGTCTGCTACAAGTCACTATGGAGATAGGAAGTTACAGTTACAACTTATTGCTCTATTTTATTTCACCTTATTTTCTCTTCACTTTATCGAAAATAGTTTTATCCCTTCTTTACTAGCTGTTACGTTGCATTTAACTTTATTAAAGTAAACTTAACCTGATGAGGATTTAATTATCTCTATTTCAAATACACAAACACTTCTTAACAAGAGCAAAAGTTTTTTTGTTCCTGTTGTGGTCATGCTCAGCTTGTCATTTGGTCAAGTCATATCAGTAAATGCAGCAGAACAATCTAATCAACAAACAAGTGGTCATGATCGTAAACTTGCTATTGATGGAAAGAATACGACTAAGCATAGTACTAAAGTCAAGGGTGAAAAATTCAAGTATACAGCTACTACAGGTACACAACCTGTATGGGATAAAGAAGGGAACCCAGCAGCGAGTTTATTTTATACTTATTATCAACGTAGTGATGTAAAAGATACCGCAAAACGCCCATTGGTTATTTCATTTAATGGTGGTCCTGGCTCTGCATCAGTATGGATGCATGTTGCTTATACTGGTCCTAGAGTTTTAAATGTTGATAACGAAGGTTATCCACTTCAGCCATACGGCGTTAAAACAAATCCTTATTCAATTTTAGATGTGGCAGATATTGTTTTTGTTAATCCGGTAAATACAGGTTATTCACGCGTATTGCCAGATAAAGACGGTAAAATGCCAAGTAAAGAGCAGCAAAAGAAAATGTTCTTTGGCGTTAATGCTGATGTTAAATACTTAGCTGAATGGGTTAATACCTTTGTTAGCCGTAATAACCGCTGGCGTTCACCTAAATATTTAATCGGTGAAAGCTATGGTACCACCCGTGTTGCCGGTTTAGCCAAAGAATTACAATCGCGACAATGGATGTATGTTAATGGTGTTATTTTAGTTTCGCCAACGGATATTGGTATCAAACGCGATGGTCCTGTAGAAGCGGCTAATAGATTACCGTACTTTGCGGCAGCGGCTTGGTATCACAAAGCCTTAACTCCTGCGTTGCAACAAAAACCGCTACAAGAATTACTTGCTGAAGTTGAAAGCTATACCCTTAGCAGCTATCTACCCGCTCTCGCTAAAGGTGGTTTTATTTCAACACAAGAAAAAGCGCTTGTTGCAGAGCAAGTTTCTAAGTATTCAGGCTTATCTGTAGAAGCTGTTGTTAATAATAACTTAGATGTAGATAACAACTTTTTCTGGAAAGAGTTGTTACGTGATAGAAAACAAACTATCGGTCGTTTAGATTCACGTTACTTAGGTATCGATAAAAAAGTGGCAGGTTCACGTCCTGATTACAATGCTGAGTTAAGCTCTTGGTTGCATAGTTTTACTCCGGGCATTAATTATTATTTACGTGAAGAGTTAGATTATAAAACCGACATTAAATACAATATGTTTGGCGATGTTCACCCGTGGGATAGAACAGGTAATAACACTGGTGAAGGATTACGATCCGCTATGGCGCAAAATCCTTACTTACAAGTCATGATTCAGTCAGGCTACTTTGACGGCGCGACTAACTACTTCGATGCTAAGTATACTATGTGGCAATTAGATCCTAGCGGCGTGATGAAAGAGCGTTTGTCGTTTAAAGGTTATGAAAGTGGTCATATGATGTATTTACGTCATGAAGACTTAAGACAATCTAACCAAGACATTCGTGATTTTATTAAAAATAGTTTGCCGGCGAAAGGTCAAGCAGCGAAATATTAATACCGGTTAAAGCTAGGTGTTAATACCGTTTAGTTTACTGGATAGTTAAACTAACTTAGCACTATTAAAGGCTTACTCAATAATTTGAGTAAGCTTTTTTATTGCCTGAACTTTGGAATAAAAGCGGAACAATGGTAGTGAATTATATATTGATTTCTTTTTAGTCAAAATTTCTGTATAATGCGCGCAAAATTATAGCCCTATCGTTAATCAGCTAAAGTAGCGTTAAACGATCGTAACAGCGAGTACAGCCTGTGTTAGATAAATTAAGAAATGTGGCAATTATTGCCCACGTTGATCACGGAAAAACCACTTTAGTTGATAAATTATTAGAGCAATCAGGAACACTTGATGCTCGTGGCGGTCTTGAAGAGCGCGTAATGGACTCAAATGATATCGAGAAAGAGCGTGGTATCACAATCCTAGCGAAGAACACTGCTATTAACTACAATGAATACCGTGTAAACATCGTAGATACTCCTGGCCATGCTGATTTCGGTGGTGAAGTTGAGCGTGTAATGTCAATGGTAGATTCTGTGCTACTAATCGTTGATGCACAAGAAGGCCCAATGCCACAAACTCGTTTTGTGACGCAGAAAGCTTTTGCTCAAGGCCTTAAACCTATCTTAGTTATCAACAAAGTTGATAAGCCTGGCTCTCGTCCTGATTGGGTTATGGATCAAGTTTTTGAATTATTTGATAACCTTGGCGCTACTGATGAACAACTAGACTTTAAAGTTGTTTACGCTTCAGCAATCAATGGTTGGGCTTCGCTTGAAGAAGGCGAAACTGGCACAGATATGACACCATTATTTGATACTATTATCAAAGAAGTGCCGAAGCCAGAAGCTGATCCTGAAGGCGCATTCCAAATGCAAATCTCTCAACTTGATTATAGCTCATACTTGGGCGTAATCGGTGTTGGTCGTATTATGCGTGGTTCTGTTAAGCCTAACCAACAAGTAACAATTCAACTTGCTAGCGGCGGTGTTCATAACGCTAAAGTAGGTAAAGTATTTGGTTACTTAGGCCTTGAACGTCATGATATCGAAGAAGGTTTTGCTGGCGATATTATCGCTATTACCGGTTTAGGTGAGTTAAAAATATCTGATACTATTTGTTGTCCATCAGCAGTTGAAGGTTTACCTGCGTTATCGATTGATGAACCTACTATCAATATGACTTTCCAAGTAAACACTTCTCCATTTTGTGGTCAAGAAGGTAAGTACGTTACTTCACGTAATATCAAAGATCGTTTAGACAAAGAGTTAGTTCATAACGTTGCATTACGTGTTGAGCAACTTGATGATCCAGATAAATTTAAAGTATCAGGTCGTGGTGAACTTCACTTAGGTATCCTAATTGAAAACATGCGTCGTGAAGGCTTTGAACTAGCTGTATCTCGTCCAGAAGTAATTATCCGTGAAATTGACGGTCAGTTACAAGAACCATATGAAACAGTAACTATTGATGTTGAAGAACAGCATCAGGGTTCTATAATGGAAAAAATGGGTATCCGTAAAGCTGAACTTACTGATATGGCACCAGATGGAACTGGTCGTATTCGTATGGACTTCATCATGCCAAGTCGTGGTTTAATTGGTTTCCAAACTGAGTTTATGACATTAACGTCAGGCTCTGGCTTGATTTACCATACGTTCTTCGAATACGGACCTCACAAAGGTGGCGAAATCGGTCAACGTAAAAATGGTGTAATGATTGGTAATGCAACGGGTAAAGCATTAACTAACGCTATCTTTAACTTACAATCACGCGGTCGTATGTTGATTGGTCATGGTGTTGATATTTATGAAGGCCAAATCATTGGTATTCATAGTCGTGATAACGATTTAACGGTTAACGCGCTTAAAGGTAAGCAGTTAACTAACGTTCGTTCATCAGGTACTGATGAAGCACAAACATTAACTCCACCTATCTTAATGTCTTTAGAGCAAGCTTTAGAGTTCATTGATAATGATGAGTTAGTTGAAGTAACACCAGAAAATATTCGTATACGTAAGAAGTTCTTGAAAGAGAATGATCGTAAACGTGAAGGTCGTGGTGCTAAATAATTATTAACTCATTTTTGTGAGTTTTAATTAAGAAGCGTCTATTACGTAAGTAATAGGCGCTTTTTTTGTACTTTTAGGAAAAGAAAATGGATTCAATAATCCAGATATTAAGTGATTAACAATAAAGCACCTTAAAAAGAGGGTGAGGAAACTAAAATAGCTTGTAAGACATATCTGCAATTACTGTCAGTTGTATCAACATTAGTACTAACAGGTATTTAGTAAGTGACTGTTGTTTAGTAGTAAAGGATAAATAAATATAATTATATTAATATTTTGTTACTTATACTTTAAAAATAATAAAGCAGATAATATTTTTAATAACTACGCTTATGGGTATCAAGCAGTAAGTAACATGCAGCTTTTCTCCAAACAAAAGGAATTGTATTATGTCTCCAGCGCAATTGAAAAAACTACAAGAGCTTAGCCAAGTGTTTAGTCAAGGAAAAGCCAACCCAAAACAAATTCAACAGCTTTCAACTTTGCTTGCACAAATTAATCTCTATGATCAAGAGGACCAATCGTCAGCAAGTGATAACATTAACTTTATAGCTGCCCCACGTTTTGGTTAACATTGAGAAAAACTAACCATTATCTTGATAAGTAGCTGCATCTATAATTGACCATAAATGAAATATTCCAGCGATAATTGCTGGAATTACCATCCACCACAATGCATATCCACCAACACATACAATGGCAAAAACTAATGCTGCCATTAACCTACCTTGAACTAATTGCCCTAATCCGGGGAAAAACACATTACATATAGCGGAAATTACATTGCCCGCAGAGCCCTGACTCGCCATCTATCACTCCTAATTAAATCGTTTAAAGATAGCATCATACTAGCTTATTAATAAAGGCTATCTTAATATATGCTGTAATTAGGGAAAACCGAAAAATTGTTAAGAAATATGAGTGTATTTAATCGAGCTACAATAAATAACTTCTGGCATGAGCATAAAGGAGGACTGTTCTACTTTACTCGTCGTGTTAAACGAGAACAAATTCAAGTCGTCGCGGGCTACTTGTCGTATGTATGTTTAATGTCCCTAGTGCCATTGATGGTGGTTATGTTATCAGTAATGACTGCTTTTCCACTTTTTGCTGAGTTACAGCAAAGTATCGAGCAGTTTGTCTATCAAAATTTTGTTCCGGCAGCAGGCGATGTAGTGCAGCATTATTTGTCTGGCTTTGTCGCTAATGCCTCTAAAATGTCTGCTGTTGCTGTTTCATTTTTGTTTGTTGCAGCATTGCTACTCATTTCTTCAATCGATAAAACCTTTAACAAAATTTGGCGAGTTAACGATAAGCGTAGAACCATAACCTCATTTGCAATGTACTGGATGGTACTCACACTAGGACCAATATTAGTTGGTGCGAGTATTGCTTTATCTTCATACCTAGTTTCAATCGTCTCAGTTGATGAATATGACGTATTAGGCTTGTTTGATATATTTTTACGTTTGTTGCCATTACTTTCTTCAATTATAGCCTTTGTAATATTATATATGGCGGTTCCTAATAAAGCGGTTCCGTTCAAATTTGCTATTGCAGGTGCTGCTGTTGCAGGTGTTTTATTTGAGTTAGCTAAGAAAGCTTTTGCCTTATATATAGCAGCATTTCCATCCTATCAGGTGATCTATGGCGCGCTAGCTACTATTCCTATCATTTTTTTATGGGTTTATGTGTCGTGGCTCATAGTATTAACAGGGGCATTGATTACTGTGTCTCTCCAGGAGTACCCATTATTTAAAGAGCAAAGATTGAAAGACCAAGAAAATATAGTAGAAGAGTTACCTACCGAAAGTGACGAGGACAGTAAATGATAGCGTTAATACAGCGAGTTAGTGAAGCCAGCGTGACAGTTGATAATGAAGTTATTGGTGAGATTAATAAAGGCCTATTAGTTTTTCTCGCTGTTGAGCCAGAAGATACACAAGCTAAAGCAAATCGTTTAGCTGAAAGAGTTACCGGTTACCGTATCTTTAATGATGCAAACGATAAAATGAATTTAAATGTGAAACAAGCAGGTGGTGATATTTTAGTCGTATCTCAATTCACCTTAGCTGCTGATACCTCCAGTGGAATGCGACCAAGCTTTACTACCGCGGCAAAGCCTGACTTTAGCAACAAGCTATATCAATATTTTACTGCGCAAATAAGGGCAAAAGGGTTTAGGGCACCAACAGGGGAGTTTGGTGCAGATATGAAAGTAGCGCTACTTAATGATGGACCAGTAACCTTTACACTTTCGATCTAATTAAACAATGTATCAACGATACCTTCAAACGGAAAATTCTACATTGTTTGTTTTTTAACTAATTAAGCTATCACTTTTGAATAAGTGGTGTTATAATCTCGCGCCCGTTAAGTTTGAGTGACGACATTTATGTTCGAATTCTATACAAGATGGGGGTCTTTCAAAAGGCAGTGACGGGTCAATTTTCGGCCTTAAATTTTATATTATCTTATTGTTTATCTTGTGTTTAGCAAGATTTAGAAAAAAGATAACAATGGAGCAAAATCAATGATCCAAATGCAATCACAGCTGAATGTTGCTGATAACAGTGGCGCTAAGCGTGTTCAATGTATAAAGGTTCTTGGTGGCTCGCACCGTCGCTATGCACGCATTGGTGATATCATCAAA
>Ga0209292_1002401_pt1 | contig 21587 bp, 13 predicted proteins | sample GOMGulsemesocosm_2_FD_184634 | JGI IMG/M metagenome (GOLD analysis project Ga0209292, IMG submission 184634) | Methane-oxidizing microbial communities from mesocosms in the Gulf of Mexico - GOM9C Gulf of Mexico (SPAdes) (version 2) | ecosystem: Environmental > Aquatic > Marine > Cold seeps... | reverse complement strand
ACAGTGCTTTCAGGTTGGGTATATCAAAATTATGGACTAGAAGCCTGTTTATGGATATCAAGTATATTTGTGGCTATAGCATCTTTGTTATCATTTAAATTGAAGCCGTGAGACCCCCCTATATAAAAGGTTTGTTTTTTAAAGCTCATAGTCAACATTAAAATTGAATATGAATGTCGGCAATGAGCCTTAAACCCATCCCACAATTGAGTAAGAAATTTCAGTTAGTATTGCCCTAAATATGCTCATGAATTTGTAAAGGCTTAATGTCCGCAATTGGCTATCAGTTGACCTAAAGAATAACCAGTAGCTGAGGTCTGCAACGCGCACGCAGAAGACGTTAACACAGTCAATTCATGATGTGTTTCGAATGATTATTAAGGTTCATGTATACCAGTTGAAGTCAGGTTCCAAGTTTATTTTGAGTGTTTTTGGTATTTTTTTAATAATTAAAACTTACTGCCACATTTGTTTCGATCTTTATTTAGCTTCTACAGCTTCTCCAACTCAAAACCTATTTACCCATATATTATTCAAACTGTCTTACGATTGTATTTAGAGCTAAGTTGTAGACTTGTTTTTTAGTATATATGGACAAATGTGTATGGATAGTTAATCAGGCATGAACTCAGTAAATTAGGGTTGTATAAGCTTATGTCTATTAAATATTTTTTTGCATTATAGCTTTCCTTTTAAAACATGAACATATGATTTAATTTATTGCTATTTAATAAGACTGCCGTTAAAGTTTTAGACTTGATTATATTTATTTAAAAGGATAACCATGACTGCTGAACTAAACCATGTTGCAGAAAAAGTATTGAAAATATTTCTTGATGTAAAAAATGTATCACCAGATTACTATAAAGAAAAAAAAGTACGTTTAACTGAATGTAAAAACATATATGAAGCACTTGAGTATTCAATTCACTTAAAAGGTGAAAAGAGAGAGAGATTTGCAAAAGAGATAGATGTATCAATGGAGGATCTTGAGGCAACATATCGTGTATTAAGAAACATATAGTCTATTCACAATGAAGGTAGTTCTTACTTACCAAGAAAAAGCTTTGAATAGTGCATAATTGACGTTTGTGTATGTTTTATTATCCAAATAACACGTAAGTTATTGATATAAATTATAAATAACCACATTTGAGTTGCAGAATGTTGCGAATATAACTAAACTGCTTCAATATTTGAGCTAATCAATATTAGCTTTATGCTTCACCTTTGAAGGCATTATTTCTTCAAACTCACAATTTAAGGCATTAGTAAGTTTGTATAAGGTTTCTAATTTTATATTAACCAAGCCTCGCTCCATTTTACCGTAATTACCTCTTTCGATACCTACATAGGCGGCAAAACTTTCTTGAGAGTAGCCAGAAGCCTTTCGTTTTAAGCGCAGCATTTCACCAAATTCTTTAACTAAATCACTCACCGTATTTTCCCTTCAGGTAAAATGATTAGATTTTCATGTTGAGCACTAAAGCACCACGCCCTATAATACCCATTATTATTTTAAATTGATCTGGATTTACTTTGAAATTAGACCCTTTAGTTGCTCAAATTATTGTCGCGAAAAATTTTGTTCACTTCACAACGAGCGATGTCCGATCAGCTTATTTGGTCTTAAAAAGTGACCCTACTATAGAGCCTTCAACTCTTCGACGAAAGATATATGGTGAGCTTCTGAAGTTGGTAAAAAAAGGCTGGCTTAAAAAGATCATGTCTAAAACAAAAGGACTAACCCGTTTTAGTAAGACCGAATTTTTTGATGCTGAGGCAATAACATTGAAGACAAAATGTGAAGCAACTAACTCACTTAATAAACATGACGAAAAACAGAAGCAATTACTTGGTAAGTTGAATCACTATAAAGCCGAACTGCTGTTGAATATAGGAGAGTCTGAAGCATACAAAGAGCTTTATTCTGAGTACCCTCAGTTAGTTGATGAATTACAGCCACAATATAATAAAGCTAGAGATAACAACACGAGAATACTAGGGAAGATCAGAGCCATTGAAGGCTTACTTAAACAAGATAAACCATTAGAGAAAATATGAAATTAAGACAATGGCAAGTTAGCTGTATAAATAAAGCTTTAAAAAAATACTTGGATGACAATAGCCACTTTTTAACCTTAGCAACTCCTGGCGCCGGTAAAACCTTGATGGCATCTGAACTGGCCGATCAATTATTAAAAAGTAATATGATTGATTTAGTTATTTGTTTTTCACCGTCTTCAATTGTTTCTCAAGATTTCAGTCATAGTTTACAGCTCAGAATTAATGAACGATTCGATGGTTTACTGGGGGCTAAAGGACATTCTCTTACCTATCAAAGTTTACAGTATTTTGATGAAAATTTTTGGCAGTTATTTGAGCGGTATCGAGTTTTTGTAATATTTGATGAGATCCACCATTGTGCGGGATCTAATATTGATAATGCCAATGCGTGGGGTGAACAGATAATACAGAACATTCAAAATAAGGCGAAATTTACATTAGCGTTAACGGGAACGCCTTGGCGTTCTGACGCTGCTCCTATCGTTCTTTCAAACTATATGCATCCTACTAACAAAATATCGTGTGATTATGTTTATGGGCTTTCTGAGGCCATTACCGACAATGTTTGTCGTGTGCCGCAGATTATTGCGATTGATAATAACAATATTTCGATTGTAGATGACGAAGAGACAAAAACATTTAGCAGTTTTAAATGCTTATTATCGCAATCAATCATTCCTTATCAAGAAATTATTGAAAATGAAAAGGTAATTAAATACGTAATTTCTTCTGCACAAAAAAAACTAAGTTCAATTAGATCGACAAACCCTGACGCGGCAGGATTAATTGTTGCTTCATCAGTTGAGCATGCAAAACAGATTTCAACGTTAATGAAAGCATGTTTTAACGAAGATGCCGTTGTTGTTACTTACAGAGAAAATGAGCCAACGAGTATTATTCGACAATTTAGACATGCAGATACTAAATGGATAATTTCCGTAGGGATGATCAGTGAGGGAACGAATATCCCTAGGTTACAGGTTTGTTGTCACCTCACCAATATCAAAACTGAAATGCACTTTAGACAGATATTAGGGCGAATACTGAGAATGACTGGTTCAAAAAATCAAGAAGCCATTATGTATATGCCCGCTGAGCCTAAGCTGTTGGAATACGCTTATCGAGTTAAGCAAGACGTGCCGTTTGAGGCTGATGTTGTTAAGTTTGAAAAGATGAAAGCTGTTGCTCAAGAGGATATTGATAATAAGGACGTTGGCCTTCTTACGTTCGACAATACAAGAAAAAGCATCTCAAAATTAGATCTAAAATTCGGTAAATTTATCAATGTGATGGATCATGAAGTCTGCGATGAAGTAAGTGAAACATATGATGAACATTTTTTGACAAGCTCATATGAAAAAGTGGTCAATATATTTGGGCAGTTTAAACAAGAATCCATCGCTTTAGGGCTAAGTGAATTGAGGTAATCATGCTTAAAACTGAACAATTTAAAAAGCGATTATTACGACCTAATCATCCTGACTGGATATTAGTTGGTATTGATACCCAATATGAGGAACAGCTCTATATTGCAAGTAATGGCGGCATGAACAATATAAATTGTGCGCCAATAGAAAACTACCCACCTGAGATTAAAAACTGTGCCTTAGAGCTGATTGATGAAGGTCACTTATATCTTAAAGCCAATACTAAAGCACTACGTATTGGCCAAGGGAGAAGCGCTTACTTTTATACTTTACAAGCAACTCCAGATTCATCAAACAATAAGGTTAATACTTTTAAATTTCAGTTTTCTAACCTATTTGTTAAATGGCAAAGAACCCATCAAGTATCAGATATTCGCGCACAAGAGATGCTGCACTTAACCGCGAATGAATTTACTCAATTCAGAGAGGGTGACCTTGATATTAGCGATATGCTTATTGATAGACTTCATCAATCTACGGGTTTTTCTAAAAAGCTTTGGTTAAATCGCTTAGCTAAACATAAAGAGCTATACCAAAAATGAAGTTGGCTATTTATTCAGACTTGCATTGTGAATTTGAAACATGGGTACCGCCACAAGAAGCTGCTCATGCGGATGTTGTTATTTTAGCGGGTGATATTCATATCGGCATAAAAGGCCTCATTTGGGCTCGTGAGCATTTTAAGCAACCGATTGTTTATGTGCCAGGAAATCATGAGTATTATAGAAGTAATTATCAAAAACTGAACAAACAATTAAAAGAAAAAGCCACTGAACTAAACATTCATTTGCTGATGGATAGCTCTGTGGTTATTGATAATATTTTATTTGTAAGCGCGACATTGTGGACTGATTTCAAGCTATATAGCACTCAATATAATAGCCAGTTAGCGGCACAATTTGATATGACCGATTATAAATCTATAAGATATAATCAGGGAGGAAAATATCGAAAATTAACGCCTCCTGATACAACACGAATGCACATCCAAAGTTTGCAGTTTATTAAAACGGAGTTGATTGGAAAAGCGCATTCGAAATCAGTTGTTATTACACATCATGCACCCTCGAAAAAGTCGATACCTGTAGGTTATGAAACGAGTGAACTCTCTCCGGCGTACGCATCAAATCTCGAGCAAGACATAATCGATATGCAGCATCATCCGATTCTTTGGGTGCATGGGCACACACATTACAATGTTGATTATCATATTGGGAAGACAAGAGTGCTTTCCAATCAACGTGGTTATTCACCGGCACATTTAAATGACGAATTTGATAAAAATTTTATTGTTAATATTTAATAAAAGCGAAGTCTATTTCAACTTAACTTAGCTCATACAAATATAAAAGTATCGAATGCATAAAGATGGTTCTTGATTAAAGTCATATCTTCTTATGACTCATAAATGTCTTGATTAATTAGAATATTATGCTTTAGTAATGTGTCCTATGCCATTAGAGCAAATAAACATCAAATATGTGTTATAACGTACCCAACTATCTAGATTTTAAAGAATAAATTAAGGAAGATTATGTCTAAGCCAACTTTATCAATAAATGAAGAAATTAAACCGTATTTAGATGATATAGCTGAAAAAATGTGGACGAATCATGCAACTATAATGGTGGGGGCTGGATTTAGTAAAAATGCAAGTAGCAAGTTCCCTGACTGGAATCAGCTTGGAGATGTGTTTTATGAAAAAATTTATGGCACACCGCCGACCCCCGAAAATACGAAATATAGAAATGTATTAAAACTAGCAGATGAAGTAGAAGCCGCATTTAGCAGACCGACTTTGCATCATATACTTATGAATGAAATTCCAAATATATCCGTTGAACCAGCCCAACTTCATCAAGACTTGTTAATGTTACCTTGGGTCGATGTGTTTACAACTAATTATGATACGTTGCTAGAAAGAGCTGCAGAAAAAGTAAGTGCACGTAGATATGATGTTGTAGTGAACTGTCAAGAGCTTGTGTACTCTAGCTCACCCCGAATAATAAAATTACACGGAAGTTTTCCTTCCACAACACCATTTATAATAACTGAAGAGGATTACAGGAAATACCCAAGTGACTTCGCACCCTACGTCAATACAGTACAGCAAGCATTACTGGAGAATACACTTTGTTTGATAGGTTTTTCAGGCGACGATCCAAATTTTTTAAAATGGATTGGCTGGATAAGAGATAACTTAGGCACTGATAATTCCCCTCCCATATATTTAATCGGCCTCTTTAATTTAACTAATGCCGAGCTTAAATTATTAAGTAATCGAAATATTGTAGTGATAAATATGGGGCTATGTGAAGGTATAAATACGAATGACCATGGCAAAGCTCTTGAACTTTTTTTTAATTATTTGAAGTCAAAAAATACATCTTTAGAAAGCTTTAATTGGCCTAGGAACATTAATCTACCTAGCCCTGATAGACGTGAAGAAAATGAAAGTATAGAAAATCAGGTAATTAAGTTTACGAAAAAAATACATGGTCTTAAGAAGAGCTATCCCGGTTGGGTGATTGCACCACATGAAGCAAGGCGAAAACTTAAACAAGGTGTAGGTCATTGGCTCAGTTTTATCACAAGTAAAGATGCACTTAAGACAGATGTAAAAATTGGATATTTAGAAGCGTGTATTTGGGTTTCAAATACTTGCTTACAACCAATATACGATGATCAGGCTAAAGTCATTGAGGACTTTATTTCAATTTTAGATGGTTATTCACCAAATGACTCTTCAATTGATGAATCAATTGTTTTTATAAAGTTATCCCTTTGCAGATATTACAGAGATGAGTACAAATGGAATAGTTGGGAAAATTTAATTGTTCAACTCAACAAACTGAAAAATACATATTCAACTGATATTAATGAAAATATTTCATACGAGTGCTGTCTCGGAGCCTTTCATAAGCTTGAACTGTCTAAATTAGAATGCTTATTAAAAGAATGGCTACCAAAAACTAATTCACCTTTATGGTTACTTAGAAAAGCGGCTCTAATGGCCGAATATGGTAATTTGGATGACGCAATCATATTGTCTCAAGAAGCTTTGACAAACATTAGAACTAAGCTCAATTTAAGCCCAATAAAAAGTGATGTCTCGTTATTGTCACTAGAATCCTACGCAATGGTATTATTTAGATATACAAGCAATGCAGAGGACTTTACCAAGAGAGATGTTTTTGCTGACTTTAGCGAACGTTGGGATGAGTTAAAACAATATAAATGTGATCCTTGGGCTGAATTAGAATATTTTGATTTACTATTACAAAAACAGTATCAAGAACCCGTAAAAGAAGTTGTAACGCCAAGTTTTGACATAGGGGTATTTCAAACAACTACAAATAATGGGGATGACCCTTATGCCTTGAATGCAGTCAGTTATTTAAGGCTATATGAGGACTCTGGTTTACCGATAAAACTACAACATACAACTATAAACAGCAAAACATTAGGTAATGCATTAAATGCAATCGGTCAATATTATCCTTTATGGGCTATTTTTGTAGCAACGAGATTAGCAGACCATAAGGTGGTTAAATCTTTACTTGGTCGTAAAGGCTTATTTAGGCTTTCAAGTAAAAATGCAGATGTTGCAGCAGATATATACCTCAGTACATTTAAAGGTTTACAAAAAGGCGTTTCTAGCCATAAAGGCCGTTTGCAACGAAATCTTTATGATCGATTTGCTACGATAATACCTGAAGTATTATCGAGATTAATGTCACGGTTAACCTTCAATAAAATTTCTGAAATTTATCAATTTACATGTGAAATTTTTGGTAGTGATACTTTCTGCAAATATGATGGGCTAGATAGAATATTAAAAAGAGCTCCTCAAATGGTTTCTGAAACTGAAGCTACATCTTTATTCTCTTATGCACTAAAGTGTCAATGTCCGACTGACACCAACATTAATATAAGAAATTTATTTCCCCCTGTTTGGGATCTTAACCTAACTAAATCTTCTCCTTCTGCGTTTACGAATAATGATTTTGATTATTGGTTAACCTTAGTCAATGATACTAATAAAATGAAAAAAAAATGGGGTTTTTATACTTTAGCAAAATTATATGACGCTAATTTATTTAATGAAATCCAATCTGAAAAATTTGCTAAAGCTTTGTGGCAAAATGTTAAATCAGACCATCTTCCAAAGTTTGAAAATATTCTAGATTCAGCGTACTTATCATTACCAGCAATTATTTCACAAGATAAACTAAAAGAAATAACAAAGAATAAAATATTTAGTTTAGTTATTCCAATACGAGCAAATAATAAATCATATGAAGGAACTCAAGGTCATATTCCCTTTTTTGAAGAGTTATTGAATTGTCATTCCAAAATAGATATTTCTCTTGAAGATATTGAAACTTTAACTGTTCAGTTATTAGACTGGTGGGATAAAGATAAACATAACCTGAAAGACGATAGTGGACCAAAATTATTTGGAACTCCCGCAGATGAATTTCGAGCTCGATTTGAAAATTTAATACAAACTCTTCATAAGATTATACTTCCGAATTTTAAATGTGACCCTGATGCTAATAATGAAATAAAGCTAAGTATAGTTAGGTTAATCGATGAACTAGAAGGCTTTGATTTTAATGTATTACAATTAAAGGTTACAGGATCTGCGTTGCTTAATATTTCTGATCAGCAACTGGCTTTAAGTATAGTCAAAGGGATCTTATCAAAGAATAAAAGTTCGGTAGTTGATGCTTGTGATGCCTTAACCTATTGGGTTTCTTTAACAAATGTTCAAGAGCAAACTACTCCATTACAAACCCTTACCGCAAAAATATTATTTAGAGAGCCGATAAGATTAGCTTATTGCATACAATCTACTTATATGATTTTAAAGGATGTAGCTGTTAATCAAAAGAAACCTATCTCAAATGCAATCACTAGTACTTTAGTGATTCTTGAAGAAGAGACTCGAATTAATGAGCGAGACTCAGAATCATTAATTGCAGATAAATTAACTATTAGGAAGATAGCTTGTCAGTATGCATTCGACTTTTATAATAATGGAACATTTGAAGCTGAAAACAAAGAACAGTTAATTGTATGGCAAAGAACAGCAACTTCCGATGTTGAATTCAATGAAATAAAAAGGATATGGTCTGAATGTTAGTTTCTTTTTATTAAATATTGCTGTGATATGTGCGGAATGTTACATTCGTTTTACTCACTAAAGTAGGGGGTAATCAGTTCGTGTCTAATTTTCAAGTAGGCTTGTGTTTATCTAAAAATGATAGTCTCTTTTACTAATAAAATTATTCAATAAATTATACAGGTAAGCAATGTCACAATCACCTGAACTCGCCGGCGGCGAAGGCTTCACTTTTGAAGGCGACGCAGCTGCGTTTTATCTTAGTGCATTACTAGCCGAGGCATATGCCCCTGGTATTGAGGATCGAACCGTTGTAAAAGTGTCTGTTCAACAACGTGACTTTGGAGAACCACTTGATGATGTGATCGTTGATTTTGAAGATGTCTCAAATGCACCGGCTCGACTTAGCCTCCAAGTGAAACGTTCACTCACAATTAGCGATGCGAAAACGAATAAAGATTTTCGTGATATTATCCGAGATAGTTGGGATACCCTCAAAAAGTCTGACTTTCGTCTTAACGCTGACCGCTACGGCGCTGCGGTTGGCACAATAACGCCTAAGAAAGAGCGAGCACTAAAAACTTTATGCGATTGGGCCAGAGAAAGCCTAACCGATGAAGACTTTGACGTTCGCTTTACTAAAGGTGGTATAGCCAGTGCGGATATAAATGCTGTCAAGAACACTGTGGTTGCCCTTATAGAAGAGATAAAAAAGACGAAATGTACTAGTGAAGAAGTGCACCAATTCCTTGCTCACTTTGTACTGATTCAATTCGATTTCCTTCGCGAAGGAGCCACTGACCCATCTATTGCTATTAATCACATCAGAGATAGTCTCGCTTCCAATGATGCTACCAAAGCCCCCATTGTTTGGTCGAAGGTTGTTCAATTAGCTCGAGCATCAGCTGGCAAAGCGGGGCAGTTCGATCGCACTAGACTGGTATACTTATTATCTCCCATTGCGCGACTGCGTGGCTCAACATCTTTACGCCAAGACCTCGATAAGTTGACGGAGATCTCTAAGAACTATGCGAATCTAATTCCAGACGACATAGGTGGAACAAAATTAGAGCGAACCTCACTTCTTGAGCAGCTTGACACGAAACTCAATACGGCTCGTGTCGTCCAAGTCCGAGGCCTGCCTGGAAGTGGTAAGTCAGTTGTAATTAGGCGAGCTGTACAACGTGGACTAGAAAGTGGTCCGATTATTTTTATAAAAGCCGAGCAACTGGAAGGCACCAGTTGGATTAACTATGCAAGTTCGCAGGGGCTCTCTGGGATACCTCTTGAACAGCTCCTTGTGGAAATCGGAGTCACCGGTACGCCAATACTTTTTATTGATGCAATCGATCGTATAGAAAAAGAGCATCAACCAGTAATTCTCGATCTGATCAACACCATCAAACAGTCGCCACTGCTTGATAACTGGCGCGTCGCAGTATCCCTTCGAGACACTGGCATTGAAGTACTTCGCAACTGGTTGGGTGACATCCTTTATGACATAAAAGTCGAGACGCTTGCCGTTAATCAGTTAAGTGATGCAGAGGCTGAGACGCTCGCAGTAGCTAAGCCACACTTAAGATCTCTTCTGTTTGGCTCAACACAAGTAAAAGAAATCGTCCGGCGTCCATTTTTTGCGAAAGTGCTAAACCAAGCTTACGTGGCCGACCCCAGTGCTCCAACATTTACCCCTCAATCTGAAGTCGATTTGATCGAAAATTGGTGGCGGAGGGGAGGCTACAACGCGACAGGTCAAAGCGCCATTGAGCGTCAGCGCACATTGATCGACTTGGCGGGTGTTCGTGCCCGGCAGCTTAGCCAGCCTATCGGCCTTAAGCAGCTCACTTCGGTTACGCATATAGATGATCTGAGAACTGACGGCATCCTCCAAAATGCACGCGAAGGGATCTCGATCCGCTTTTCTCACGATATCTTCTTCGAGTGGGCCTTCTTTTATGTCTTAACTGAGTGTGGGACACAATGGATGGAAGAGATAAATGCCTGCGGTGAGCCACCATCGATCGCACGCGTCGTCGAACTTGTCTCCCAATGGGAGTACGAGCATGGAGAAGACTGGTCTATGTACCTCGGGCAAGCCGAGGACTCTGAGCTTAGATCACAATGGCTACGAGCGTGGCTGCTCGGCTCTCTTGGAACTGAGAAATTCGAGGGCAATGAGGAACAATTCGAGATGGCCATCTTTACTGACGACTTCCGCCTTTTCAGGAAAGTTCTTGTCTGGTTTCAAGCTGAAAAAACTTCTCCAAACGCAAGCATTCTGGCTGGTGAACTCCCATTTGAGCAACGTCAGCGGTTCGCAGATTATCTCGGTTGGCCTTCCGACGTCTCCACATGGCGCCGCCTCATCAACTTTATCCTCAAACGCATTTCAAATGTTCCTCAGAGGCTCTATCCTGAGGTCGTTGCGATTTTTGAGGTATGGCAGAATGCTCTTTCCGACCTTTGCAACCCAACATCTCATGCTCTTTTACAACAATGCGCGAGCTGGTTAGAAGGTATTACCACTAGCAATTATTCTAATAAGCCAGACGAAAACACGGCTTATTGGGCAGAGGTGCCCAACTTAGGCGATTTCCAAAGGTCCCTTGCCCAACAGCTATTGAGATCATCAAGAGTCGAGCCCAAACTGGCGGCAGACTACATACAACAGGTTATCAACTTACAGCGTGCTACTAACTTAAAACATATTCACGAAAAAATATTTCATGACATCATTAGTTTCTCACCCATACTCGCTCAATCGTTGCCCGAACTGGTTGTAGAGCTTTCATTGGAGTTTCTGATAAAAGAACTTCCAGATGAGCAAGTTTTCCGTGAAAAGCAGGAGCGTATTGAGCAAGCTAAAAGACGAAAAGTTATCAATGACAAGCCAGAAGCCGAAAGGTCTCATAAAGAAAAGATGATGCTTTCTTATGGCTTTCCTCTGGGAATCAGCGGCGGTTTCAGTCGCCACGACTGGGAAAGGCTTTCAATTCAAGACGATCACCAAAGCTTCTGGCCTCCTTCTCCCCTTCGAGAACCTTTCCATTCGCTCTTTAAATCATCGCCCAATGACGCTCTGAGACTATTAAGAGAACTTTGTAATCATGCTATGACTGCTTGGTGTCAACTACACCCTCATTCACGAGATAGCTTCGGAACTCCTATAGCGACAGAATTAACATTTCCCTGGGGAACTCAAAGGTTTTGGGGCACTGATAGAGAGTACCTGTGGTTTCGGTCGACATGGGCTCCGAAGGTCATTGGTTGTGGATATATGGCGCTTGAAGATTGGTGCTTCGCCGAACTTGACCGAGGTAAGCCAGTTGATGAACTGATAAAAGTAACAATTGAAGGAAATAGGTGTATTGCCACACTGGGCATCGCATCGATGATCGCACTCCACACTGAGTCCGTATCCGATACGACATTACCGCTTTTCACATCACAGCGGTTATTGACAGCTGACCGTAATCGGATGGGTCAAGATTGGTCGTCAACTACAAATTTAATCGGTTTCACCGATGACAGTGACAAATTACATATTGAGGCCATTAAGGCTTCAAATTCTCGACCTGTTCGTAAAACCCAGCTTGGTTGGATGGTACCTAAATTTCTATTTACAACAGGGGGAATCAGTGACCGAGCCCGCGAAGCAATCCTTGATTTCGAACATAACCTCCCCTTTCAATACGAAGAGCATCGCAATATACCTAATGAACGAAAACGCCTAACAGCTCAAGCCCTCGAGTATTCCGAGCTGGCAGATCCAAATAATTATCAGGCATACCGAGTCAAAGAGAACTCAGATCAAGTGGAGATAGTACACGTTAGCCCGACTGCTTCAAAACCTGAAAATATTGCTAGGTCCGAAGAGGCTTCTTTACGGCTTAAACAAATGGGTCTTAGTACATGGGCATCTAAGTCCTTTGAAGAAAACGCACTGAACAACGCCTATACGCTTGAGGATGCCATTCTATTGGCTAAGAAAGCAGACACAAAAAATTTATTCAGGCATTCAACGGACCAGAACGAAGAAGAAATGATAGGTATGTATCGAGGGGGGGTTGCAGCTACAGCGGCTATGGTACTATCTTTTCGAGAAGCTTGCTCACAAGAAGATCTTGACTGGGCTCGCGATGTCCTAGTAAGCGCGACCCATTTAGCAGAGAAGCCTGACTTGATGTGGTCGTCCGGTTCTGTCATTCCGTGGCATCATGGGATCTATGCGGCTAGAGGCATAGCTTCAGATCTGCTCGAAGGTACAGAGGTGGAAGATTCGGTTGTGAGCCTACTTGAACTAATTGTACACCCACTTGAAGCCGTTTCGTTAGCAGCACTTGAAGAGGCTTGCAAGCTTTGGATCAAAGATCCTAAACTGACTTGGACCGGACTGTTATTGGCATTTTCTCTCTGTCACGTTTCACCACAGCAGCATAATCACGATCGTAAACACAACGAAACAATCCACCGTTCAATTGAAGCACAAGCTGCTGTCGATAAGGCGATTACTTTCTATCATAGTGATACAGAATGGGAATTCCTTCCTTTACCCCCACCAGCCTGGGTAAAGGTCGAATCAGGGAATAACGAGTGCTTATATCAAAGCAATGAATATTTAGACCTAGATGATACCGTCGACGCAACAGAGATTTGGGCTGAGCCAGATATGTTTTGGCACTCGCAGCTGGCCGCAGAAATCCTCAATCGAATTCCTCTAGGTTATATTCTAAAAAGTAGCGCGAAAACAAAGCTATTAGATTTCCTTATCGGCACGCTCGACTGGACCAATAAGAAGAATTCGCCGCCATGGATGAAGCTAGGGCGGAGAGACCGTCCCGCTGTCCAACTTTTTGAGTGGACCTATTCTCTAGGCTCTAAGCTCGGCCTAGTGGCGGGACTCCTTCCATTAACAGAATTTCAGGTTTGTTTTCTTGACCCAATTTTAGAGCTTGAAGGTGACAGTTGCTGGGATCTCCTTTCTCCGTTCGCCAGCACATATATATGCGCCTATGTATACGATGCGCCAATCGTTCCTTCCGATGCTGTAATGACACTTGACCTCTGTCTTGGGCGACTGCTAGAGGCATCAGTATTCAAACGAAACACCTACCGATGTGGGGAATTTACCGGCTTTACACAACCGAAGCTTGTTCGGACATTGATGTTTGTCTCAGTAGAAAAGGCTGACTTGGCAGCTCGATATGCCAATGGAAACTGGTCTGAAATCAACGAAATAATGCCACTAATTGATAAATTCATCTGTGCTGGTGGCTGGGCTGCTTCCGTGATGGACCCTTTCCTGACTCTTTGTGAACGAGCTAAGCTCCATTACCCAGCAGAGGCTTTCGCTAATCAAATGATCTCAATTATCGGCGAAGGTTCTGATGATTTAAAGGGCTGGCATGGAACTTTCATTCCAGCTCGTATAGCTGAACTTGTGCAATATTTATCACATCGCGACGCACCGATAAAATTGGCTCTAGCCCAGAAGTTCCTACGAATACTCGACATACTTGTTGATATGGGAGATCGCCGAAGTTCTGCACTTCAACTTGGAGAGATTTTCCGTGAGGTTCGTTTGCCTTCCTAGAGAATAAGGCTACTACAGTAGGCTTATTCTAATCGACCTGTGGTAAGAAAAAACGGTTGTGAGGCATTATTTACTTCTACATTTTTCTTATACAAGTTCTAAACATTAATACAGTCCACTCCACCAAAGTTAGTAGAAAATATAGTTAAAAACTACTAAGAATTCATTTGCATAGCTGACTGTTCTATTAAGGCTCACCTTATTCAAAATTAGTTAAAGAGGTTGAAAGTTACTACACATAATCAATTTTATTTATAAACCACTCTTTGTTTCCGGTAGGTGTTTGAACACAAAACTCATCATCTACTTCTTTCTTTATCATAGCTCTAGCTATAGGAGAATCTATAGAAATAAAATCTTTAGTGTTATAGATTTCATCAGGCCCAACTATTTTAAGGCTAAGTATTTCTCCATCTTCATTTTCAATTTCAACTCTTGCACCAAAAAACACTTTCCCATCTTGCTGAGGAGAATAATCAACCACCTGAAGATCTTCTAAGCGCTTTCTTAAGTACCTTACTCTTCGGTCAATTTCTCTTAATATTCGCTTATTAAAGGTATAATCACCGTTTTCAGACCTATCGCCTAAGCTCGCAGCCCAACTTACAATAGCTGTGATTTTTGGCCTTTTATCTCTCCATAGGTAGTCGAGTTCTTCTTGTAGCTTTTTATATCCAGAACGAGTTATCAGTTTACTTTTCAAGGGTATCCTATTTTATAAATTCATAAGAGCTTTTGTGATTGCATCAATGGTCGCAATTGGAAATATCGATTCTTTGGTTTCGCAGTTTACTACACTTCCGCTTTTTCCATACTCTAATCTATTTCGACGAAAAAATTCATTTGATAATAAATATTCTAATGCTTCTCTTTCTAAGTCTGTTAATTTAGTTGATGTAGTTGCTTTAACAGCTCCGTCAAACACCTCAATTACTTGGTTAATGGGCACAATTTCACGAATTAACCTCTCCGCTTCCTTCTTTTGTGTGTAAAGAATATTAGCCTGAAGCCGTATAACAGGGTCTTTTATTTCATTAATCCATGCATAAGTTTTCGGTGGGGTGTTAATTTCTTGTTTATTACTCTGTATTTCAACTTGATCACTAAAACTAGATATTAAAGTACGATATGACAATCCTGTTGTATTACGAATACTTTGTGCTCCAGGCACTCCACGACCTTTTCCAAGCTTAGCAATAGTTGAAAAGCTAAACTCATTTAGCCCTTTTTCTTGTTGTTCTTTGCAAATAATAAAAATAGCACTAAGTGTTTTTCGAATTCGTGATGATGCTTGACTTTTTAATAGTTCAAGTACTTTTTCAGGTGAGATATCTGACATAACTACCCTCCTAATTCTAATGAAGTTGACTGCTCAAATAATTTATTAATTTTTGCTTTAATAAATTGACTATTATCAGAAAGGTCATCTAGTAATAATATTCCATCAATTAAATTATCCAAGTTTTCCCAACTTTTAAGCCTAGTTAGCATCAGTTGGGTTAGCTGATTTCCTACTATTAATTGTTCTTGTTCATTGAGTAAAAACATTTTTGGCTTTATATTATTATGTAAAAGCATTTTATCTATTATCTGCGATCGACGTGTAACAGCCATTTCATCACTACAGCTATGATAAAGCTCAGCATTTTCACAAACTTCTGATAGTTGTTGAAATCCGCTAACTTCATCTAAATTAAATTCTAGATCAATATCAAATTGAGCTGGGACAATAAGCTGCAAAGTCTTATCTCCCTTTTGAGGTAAATATTTAACCACTTTTTTACAGTTTAATAAGTGCTCATGAATCCTATTTAAATCTGTCATGAATAAATCCAATTTTTTGGCTTTAGTTTCAATTTCAGAGTTTATTTTTTGTCGTTGATAATTAAGTTCGTTTTTTTCATATAGAAGTTTATCCGATATTTTTTCAGTAATTTTGTTTTCATAAATTTGGTGAGAAATAACGTCAATTTTCTTTGCTGTTTCTACTAGTTCACTCTCTAGCTCAGCATAACGACGAGACTGTACATTTACCGTAAGAGAAATCTCATTAAATACTGCAGTTAAGCCCATCATAAAAGCTGGGCCAGTTACGAAAAAGCGGCACTTTATGCAGTTTTGTTCCCCTAAATATCCGGCAGGAACGGGATGATAAATATTTACTTTTGCTGCTACTGCTGCTCCCCCTTCTCCACAAAAAGCGCCACCAACAGGGCAAATACCAAAATCTTTAAATAAGTAACTAGATGCTGGTCTACTATTATCTAATGATTTAATAAACTCTGTAGACGAACCAACTAACTGGCTACGGCACTCTTCGATTCGCTGTTGCTCAATAAAAGACTTTAATTTATCAGGTGCATTTTTAAGCGCCTCTTTTTCTCCTTTTTCAAGCTTACTTCTAATGTTTGCACCCGTCACATCACTTTTTGTATAATAAATAGTCATAGCAATACTTGAGTGACCTACAAGCTTCATTATTACTTCAATAGGCAAACCAAACTCAAATGCGTAAGCGTTGATTAAACTTACTCTCATAGAATGGGGAGTGTATTGAGAACTAAAGTTAGAAATAAAAAGGCATGAGCTTTCTAAATCATCTTTACATTCAGCATAAACTTGCCCTTTGTATGTTGCATTAGAGGCATTATCCTTTTCCCCAAAAAATAATGTAGCTGCTAACCTTTGAGCTAACCTAGTACCAAATGTTCCAGGTTCAAGCCCACCTATATCTCTAAATAAAAAACAATTACTTCCTTTGTGTTTTTTTTGAATCTCATTGAGGTTAGTGCGCTTGAGATCAGTCCACTTAGTTGGCTCAGTAATTGGGTTATATTTTTCTTGCCACTTTCTAAGTTTAATTAACCAATATGCAAGCCCATCTGGCATGAACGGAATAGTGTACCCTTTGCCATCAATTTGAGTTTTGTTACTTGTGTAATGCACGCCGAATTCACTTTCACCCGATTTACTAATCATTCCTTGATCTTTAGTTTGTCCTGCAAGTTTACTTGGGTTAGATACCCAAATAACCTTGCCATTAACAAAGTCAGCAGTATATTTATCTGCCTCCCCTGAATCACAATATACGATCTGTCTTCCTCTAGCGGGTAGTTCCATTAAGGCATAGGTATACGTCCAATAAGTTGGAACCCATATTTTAGTTTTATTGTTTTCAATCTTTGTTATACAGTCGGGATCTGATAAATCTAAAGTAGAGAGGTCTTTAACTTCAGCCCAATCACCATTAAATTTGTGTAGGTGGTTCAGATCCGAGTATGTCAAATTATCCATTATTGAATTCTCTGGAAAGATCCAGTTTCGCCCAGATTTCACATATTGATATGGTAAAGCTAATTTATTTGTTTCATTTGCAACCTTAGAAACGACTTCAGCGTCAAAGTTAATATAAGCAAAAGGGTTTTTGGCATTTTTAACTCTTATAATTTCTCCTGTTTCATCATCTTCTAAAGTTAGACATTCAGTTATTACCCAATTGATAAACTCATTTATTGAAAAAAGCCACTTTTTTTTGTGTGTTATTGATTCTGTGCTCAGTATATCCAACATCGGCTGAATATCGGTTGTTCCACGTGTAAGGTACTCTAAAGGACAATTTTCAAAATTGTTAGGTTCAATATACTCTCGCACAAATTTGCATAAATCTTTGGCTTTAGATTCACCACCTCGAGCATATTTTAAGAACTCTTCAATCTGAAGCTTCCAGAGCTCCCATTCCTCAGTGAAGTAATTAGTTTGATATGGTCTAGGTTTGCCAAAAAAATCAAAAGTATTTGTCCAACCTGACTCTTTATAGACGGATTCAGGTTTAACGGGGATACATGGATCTTTTGAAGCAATGCGCAAATCGTTATAATCTACTAATGTCTTACATCTGCTTGATTTAACTATTTCTCTTAATTGATCATAGGGGTAGGGGCGAGGAATTTCTAAAGCATCATACCAATCTACCCAATCACTATACTTCTTCTCTGGCTTGGCAGGTAATTGGGGGTATTTTTTTCTGAACTCTCTATATACTTGCGAGTTTTTTATTTCTAAAGCTTTGCAAGCTTGTTTGAATGATCCTAAATTATTGATTACTTCTGGTAATAGGAAGTCAGTCCAGCTTTTCCATTCTTTGCCATAGAATCTATAAGGAACAGAAGGCAAAAGAGGGTCTTTTTTATAATGTTCTGAATATTGACTTGCGCTTGCAATTCTCAATGCCTGTGTAGCTAAGCTAGCTTCATTATAAGTTTTATACCGGGTTAATTCTTCCCGACCTAAAAAATTGCTCCAACTGATCCATTCATTACCGTAAATATGACTAGGTTTGGCTGGTAACATATGAACTTCTTTATAACGCTTATTGTATTCTTTAGATGTTCTAATACATAGAAGCTTAGCAGTCTTACTTGCTTCTTTGAAGGATAGAAAATTAGGTTCTTTTTGATATTCTAAAAACGATGACCAGTCTTTCCAATGCTTCTTATAAGTAATTTTAGGATTACATGGAAGCAAGTAATCCTCTTTATATCTCCGGTTATACTCTGCAAAACTACTTATACCTAATAATACTGAAGCTTCACTTGCTTCATAATATTTAGAGTAATTTTTTTTAGCGTTTTCTCCGAAGAATAAAGCCCAGCTAAACCTTTCATTTTTATATATGATTTTGGGGTTTGAGGGCAACCTAGGATCCTCTTTGTACCTTAAGGTATATTCTTTACTATTGTAAATCCCTAAAGATTTACTCGCTGCTATTGCTTCTTCTATAGAAGGATAAAAAGTTTTGTTATCTTTTCCTAAAAATTTAAACCAATTAAGCCAATCTTTATTATAAAAAATATTTGGCGTTACTGGTAGAAGGGAGTCTTCTTTGTACCTTTGACGGTATTCCTTTGATGTTGTAATTCCTAGCTTTAAAGCTGCATTAGATGCTTCGTCATAAGTTGAATAGAACCCCTTGTTAGTACCTGTAAACTCACTAAATGAAATCCATTTTTTTTTATATTTTAATCTAGGTGTCCTAGGTAATTTGGGGTCTTCTATAAAGCGCTTTTTGTATTCCTTTTCCGTCGTAATTCCTAATGACTGTACTGCTGTACTTGCTTCTTCATACGTTACATAAGCTTCTTCTGTTCTTAAGCCCAAAAAATGAGGCCACCCTTTCCAAAATCCAGAATAATAATAATGTGGGGCTCCACTTAAGCGAGTATCTTCTTTATATAAAGAGAAATAATCTGAACTAGTTTTGTATCCTAATTCCTGAGCAGCCTGACTAGCTTCTTCATAAGTATTATAGAAGTTTTTCTTTTCATCTCTCAGAAACTCTGGAAACGATGTCCACTCTTCGCTATATGACACATAAGGGCTCGCCGGTAATAAAGGGTCTTCCTTATAGCGAGTGGTATATTCCTTAAATGTTGTGATTTTTAGAAACTGTGCGGCCTTTTTAGCTTCGTGATATGTACTATAAAATTTTTTATTCATACTGTTTACCTAATTAATATTATTAGTGTTTTTCTTACGAATATCTTTTTTATTTAAGAGCTTCCCTCATTTTATCTCTTATTTCTTGTGGCGTAGGGGTGATATATACCAAGCAACTTAAGTGGCTCTTATGATGCATAGCTTTTTGAATTTCTAATTGAGTAAAATTATTTTTTGCTAACCTGTAGCCATAAGAATGCCGATGACCTTGGCAGCTAGTACCAAGGTACTTTTGAGGGGGTAGGCCAATTCTATTCACTGCTCGATTATGTTTATTAATGAAGTTAGCTTTAGTTTCTGGTTCACCGTTAGAATTAGTAAAAAGAAATGGATGATTTCCTTTTACTCGAACTGATAGGTATTTATTTAGGGCTATAGTAAAATCTGCAGCTTTATAAGTCGGGAAGAACATTACGTCAAAAGACAGCTTTCTACTTGTTAATAAAGGATCTTTCCATCCGGAATGCAGTTTGTGCTGCCTATTGTATTCATTTCTTGGTTGTAACCGGTATTTAACAGCTAAATATTCTCTTCTATTTCTGAAAGAGGTATCCGGGCTCTGGCCATCGCTAGGGTGGTAAACTTCAACATATACCATGCCGGTTTTATGATCGACAGTAATGTCCTCTAGATAAATATGAAAACACTCTGAAGTCCTTAGTCCTCCCCAATGGATTAACATAATAATTAAATATGTTGATAAATCTGCTCGTCCATTAACCATGCAGCCAATAGAAAGTAAGTCATCGATAGCTTCTTTGGGAAAACGGTAAACTGGCTCTATTGCAACCAAATGTCTTTCAATAGACTTCACAGTACGTCCCAAAAAAAACTGATTCTTTGAGGGTTTATCTAAATGGTTGATAAAACAATTTGATTTCCTTCGGTAATATGCACACCAACGTAAGCGCTCTTCATGATAACTAGTCTTTTTTAAAGGATTAAGAATAGGTTTGTCATGACCATTTTCTAAATCTACAAAGTCACAATATGTAGTGACGTGGCCTAGCAATACATTTACATCGTCAAGAGTTCTTGGACGCCAAAACAGACCTGATTTATCGGTTTCATGGTCAATAGTCCCATACTGTAGGGCTTCAACGAATCCTATGAGCAATGATGTTGATGATGAGTATTGTTGGTTTGCTACATCAATAAACTCTATCAACTTCATTACGGCAAATGTATTGCGCTCGGTCCACGATGGTGATTTATTTCTCTTTGAGTATAAAAACCTCAAGTGCGAGATTATAATTCCTGTATTGGTAAATAAGGCTGGTAGTACGACAGGTATAGAGTGATGGCATGTGTAAGAGACAACTCTTTTGACTATATATCCCATGACCCTAACCCACTTTTTTATAGAGAGTTAAAATATTGGAATATTCATGTTTTGAAAGATGAAAAGAAAATATCTGTGTATGAAGCAGAGAGAATAGATGTATAGGGTAATTATCGAACTTTTTCATAGGTACAACCTTAAAATTACAAAGTGAGAAATACTTTGAAATATTTAGGTTCTACCCATTGCTTTTCATGCGTTGCAGAATAAGAAACTTTCTCGAAAGTCACGTTCATACTCTACTGATTAAATTTGACTTTAACAAACTAACCAAATGTAGTCCAATCAATTAAAATAAAGTTAGTACAATAGTACAGAGACAGTATAACTAAGAATTATTTCTACTTTAAATTTTGGCTATTTTTAATAGAATAAGCATAAATAAGTACGCTAAAATGAGTATAACTAATACATATACGGCAAAAGACGTTTACGTGAAATCGACCGACGAGTACGCTTTTTAGTGAAACGTACTGAAAATCTAACGATTGTTTATTATCAGCCCCAACAAGAAGGTAAAGTATATTTTGGCGC
>Ga0209292_1002400_pt1 | contig 21589 bp, 21 predicted proteins | sample GOMGulsemesocosm_2_FD_184634 | JGI IMG/M metagenome (GOLD analysis project Ga0209292, IMG submission 184634) | Methane-oxidizing microbial communities from mesocosms in the Gulf of Mexico - GOM9C Gulf of Mexico (SPAdes) (version 2) | ecosystem: Environmental > Aquatic > Marine > Cold seeps... | reverse complement strand
CAATATTTGATTTATGTCCAGTTAATAAATTATCTAAACACCTTACTTTATAATTTTTATTTAAAAAATAAGCACACAAATTGGAGCCGATAAAACCGGCTCCACCTGTGATTAATATTGCTTTTGAATTATTCAATTATTTATTTAGCGTAATGTACAGCTCTTTTTTCTCTAATCACTGTTACTTTAACCTGACCTGGGTAAGTCATTTCATTTTGAATCTTCTGAGAAATGATGAATGATAATTCATCTGCTCTTTGATCAGATACTTTTTCACTTTCAACCATTACCCTTAATTCTCTACCTGCCTGAATAGCAAACGACTTGTTTACACCATCAAAACCAACAGCTATATTTTCCAATTCTTTAATTCTCTTAATATAAGACTCTGCTATTTCACGTCTTGCACCTGGTCTTGCACCTGAAACGGCATCACAAACCTGAACAATAGGAGAAATCAATGTTGTCATTTCAATCTCATCATGGTGAGCTCCAATTGCATTACAAACTTCTGGCTTTTCATTATACTTTTGAGCCAATTTCATTCCTAATAAAGCATGCGGTAATTCTGGCTCATCATCTGGCACTTTTCCAATATCATGTAATAAACCGGCTCTTTTAGCTAATTTCACATTTAATCCTAATTCAGCTGCCATTGTAGCACATAAATTAGCAACCTCTCGACTGTGTTGTAGTAAGTTTTGTCCATAAGACGAACGGTATTTCATTCTACCAATCATTCTCATTAACTGAGGATGTAATCCATGAATTCCTAAATCAACACAAGTTCTTTTACCTGTTTCGATAATCTCTTCTTCTAAAGATTTTTTTGTTTTTCTAACAACATCTTCAATTCTTGCGGGGTGAATTCTACCATCCGACACTAATTGATGTAATGACAATCTTGCAATTTCTCTTCTAATAGAATCAAAACAAGATAAGATAATCGCTTCTGGTGTATCATCCACAATAATCTCAACTCCCGTTGCAGCTTCTAAAGCTCTAATATTACGACCTTCTCTACCAATAATACGACCCTTCATTTCATCAGATTCAATATTAAATACTGAAACTGAATTTTCGATTGCTTGTTCAGTAGCTACTCTTTGAATAGATTGAACTACAATTTTCTTTGCTTCTCTATTAGCATTAATCTTAGCTTCCTCTACTATATCCTTAATTGACGCCATAGCATCTGTACGAGCCTCATCAATTAACGCTTGTTTAACTTCTTTCTTTGCTTCCTCAGGTGATAACCCAGAAATTTTAGACAATTCATTAACCTGTTTTTGGTGTAGTTTTTCAATCTCTTTTCTCTTATCTACAACAGCATCTTTCTCTTGATTAAGACCAGTCTTCAAGTTTTCAATTTCTTTTTCCTTTTTACCGAACTCTCCAATTTTTTGACTTAGTTGTTTCTCTTTATTCTTAACTTTATCTTCAACTGATTGAATTTTCTGCTCACGACTTCTCACTTTATTTTCGTGATCATTTTTAAGCTGTAAAAAACGTTCTTTCGCTTGTAAAACCTTTTCTTTCTTCAAGGCTTCCGCCTCTACTTCTGCTTCTTTTAAAATTGCACTTGACCTTGCTTTCAATGCACTTTTTTGTAGAACAAAGGCAATTACTGCTCCTGCAACAACACCTATTAATAGTCCAATAACTATACTTGTAATATCCATCTTTCTTAAATACCTTTTTTAAAGGATTTTTGTTTTAAACAAGAATTAACCTTGTTCATTAATTTTACTCAAAATTCGATTTAAGTCTTCATTAATAGATGAATCGGGAAAATTTGATTCGGTATCAGGAGTAGTTGGCTTTTGTAATGCTAACTGCAAAGCAGTCATAGCTAGCAAATCTTGCATATCTTTAACAGCATAATTACCCTGTAACTTTTTTATATTTGAATTTATCTTTTCAGAAGCAGCCACAATTGCAGATTCCTCATCCTTCTTTATTGTTAAAGGATAGGTTCTACCAGCTATAATTACTTTTAAAGATATCTTTTCCATTTATCATCCATTAAGTAAAGAAATACACGAATCTATCTCATTTACTAATTCACTTATTTTTGTTTTGTACTGTCCTATTTTATCTGAATCTGAATTTTGCAATTTAAGTTGTGCTGCTTCAAAATTACTATTTAAGGTAGCATTCTCTACTTTAAAATTCGCATTCAAATGTTTAAGCTCCAAAATTTCTGCTTCTTGACGTTTAACCATAGCATTTAGGTCCGCCACTTTAGTAATTAAAGCATCTACTCCTTGTTCTAGTTTATTTATCAATTGATTAGCTTCAGACATTATACATTTCAAAATTATTCTAAACAAAAATACTAATACTAATTCCATTTTCAAAACTAATTCAAACTAATTATTAAAAACATTTTTTTAATAATAAACATCAGCCTAAGTTTAAGACTGATATTAAGGCATTAATTTTGATAAGTCTTAACAAAAACAAACAGCTGACTATGCTAAAAATTATCCCCATTCTTTTTCTGACCATCTCTTTTAGTTTGTCTGCACAAAATTACACCCCAAAGTCAATCGACTACAACCAGAAACTAGGCTCACCCATGAAAATAAACATGGTATTAGCAGGCAATTTTTGCGAAATGCGATCAAATCACTTTCACACCGGCCTAGACATTAAAACTAACCATAAAGAAGGTGTAAAATTATATGCTATTGAAGATGGTTTTATTTCAAGATTAAAAGTATCCCCCTGGGGATATGGAAATGCAATTTACATTCAACATACAAACGGATTAACAAGTCTTTACGCACATTGCCAAAAATTCACACCTAAAATTGACTCATTAGTTTATGAAATTCAAAAAGCATACGAAAAATCAGTTATAGACAAAGATGTTTTACCTTTAAAAATCCCAATTAAAAAAGGACAATTCATAGGTTACTCAGGAAACTCAGGAAGCTCATCTGCCCCACACTTGCATTTTGAAATTAGAGAAACGTCAACAGAACATGCTATCAACCCCTTATTATTTAAGTGTTATCAAAAACTAATTAAAGACACTACGCCTCCTCAAATTAGAGGAATTAAATTTTATGCCATTACAGATAAAGGATATATGATTCCTGATAAGTTTGAGTATTATTCGGTTTACAAAAAAGACAACAAACTAATAATAAATAATGGTAAACCAATCAACTTAGACAAACTATTAATAAAAGACTCAAAATTAGCTTTAGGCATTTTAGCTATTGACAAGCTAAACGGAGCGGGAAACACTTGCGGAATTTACAACTCAACCCTAAAAAAAGATAACCTTATTATACATGAGCAAAAAACGGAATATATGAATTTTGACTATAACCGTTTTATGAACTCTCACAAAGATTATAATGCATTTAAAAAACAACGAAAACATATTCACAAGCAATTCACCACTAATATAAACCCATTACCAATTTACCCAGTAAATAATGGTAAAATTGAGTGGAACAAACGTAATGGTAATTACCAAATAACTGCTTTTGACGTGCATGGGAATTCATTACAATTAGAATTCACAATTGAAAAGAAAGAAAACACGTATCAGTCAAATCATTTTAATCAAGTAACTAAATACATTTACCCGGACACCACTAATTTCATTATTAAAAGTGACTTTCAAGCGCTTTTTGAAACAGCAACATTTTATGAACCATTAGAAGTCATTTTCAGAGAAAAACAAAAAGATAGTTTGACAAATTTTATTGGTAATACCTATTCATTTGCAGACAATTCTATTCCAGTTCAAAAAAAATACGACATAAGAATTAAATGCCCTGAATTACCAAATAATTTTCCAAAAGACAAATTAGCAATTGTTTACACAGACAACCGAAAAAGAATAAAATACGTAGGCGGGTCATACTTTGATGGCTGGGTAGAAGGAAAAGTAAGAGCATTTGGAAAATTCACATTAATGGTTGATTCCATAGCTCCAGTTATTACTCCCTTGGACTATAAACTGAACAGACCAATTACAAAGTATAGCACATTAGAATTAAAAATAACAGATAACTTGTCCGGCATTAAAAGTCACAAAGCTTACATTAACAAAAAATGGGTATTTATGTATTATAACCGTAAAAAAGGACGATATATTATTCCATTAGACAGCAACAGTAAACCAAATCTTGTTAAAGGGGTAAATATCATAAAAATTGTAACTTTTGACAGAAAAAACAATAAATCAACTTTAGAAACTCAAGTGATTTATTAAGAAAGTTTCGTTTTAAATAAATAACTTAATATATTTGTCTAAACTCCAATTAACAATTAATGCTAAAAGACTTACTTAAAGAAGGTGGATTATACACATTAGCTAACATTTTAACAAAAGGAGTCGGTCTCTTATTAATACCTTTTTACACATCATATTTTTCGACTCAAGACTATGGAATAATTGACGTTATTTCAGTTTTTGGAGCTATGCTAACAACAATCATTTCGTTACAACTAAATCAGGGCATGGGCCGTTATGTGGCCGATTCCAAAACTAGTACAATTAAAAAAAAGCAATACGCTTCTACAGCAATATTAGTAGTAACAATTATTTCTCTTTGTGTTGGAGCCATATTAATATCCTTCCCAAATCAAATTATTTCATTTCTATCAACAAAGGAAGCTCAAATACCAGAACAAACTTTCATCTATTCTATTTGGGCCATCATACTAGGGTCATTATACTATTTTTTAGGTGTTTACATGAGGTTTTTAAGATTAGTTAAAGCGTTTTCAATACTGACTTTCTGTTATGCTCTATTTGGAATTTTAGCAATGCTTTATTTTGTTATAATTAAAAACATGGGCATTGACAGCGTCTACCTTTCCGGTATCATAGCATCTCCAATAGCTATAATTATTAGCTTATATATATTAAGAAATCACATCATTTTATACATAGGTAAAATAGAATTTAAAAACATTTTTACTTATAGCGCCCCCTTAATTCCTGCCTCCGTGGCTTACTTATTAATGAATACAATTGATAGATGGTATATAAAAGACCTCCTAAGTTTTGATGAAGTTGGTATATATGGTATAGCCTTTAAATTCTCAACAATTATCACTATTATATTAACGGGATTTACTATGGCCATGAATCCAATTACTTTTCAAAAGTACACTGACGAAAACTACAAAATTGAACTAGCCAAAATATTAAAATACTTTATAGGAATTGGGTCATTTGGCCTGTTAGTTTTATCACTTTTTTCTTTGGAAACTATTATAATTTTTACAAATGATCAATATTTAGAATCGGCCAAAATCATGCCTATTCTATACCTATCAGTAATACTAACAGGACTAGGGATGTTTTCTCCCGGAATAAATATAAAAAACAAAACTAAGGCTGGAGCTATTATAATAATAATATCTTCAATATTGAATATTGCATTAAATTACTATTTTATAATCTGGTTCGGCCTCATTGGTGCAGCTATATCTACCTTAATCGCAGTAATATTTTATTATGTAACATATTATAAAGTAGCACAACATTACTATAAATTAGATTTGGATTTTAAAAAGTATATTTATATAATCCTACTAATGTTAACCTTTATTTACTTAGGTTGTTATGTAATTAATTTTAACTTTACAATAAATTTAATAATTAAAACCACCTTTGTTCTGCTATATGGAATAGTGGTTTATGTTAAAATAATTAAACAAAATGATAATAACAAGAATCTTTAAAAAATTAAAACAAAGGGTGAATTTCTATTCTGAATTAACAAAATTCAAAAAGCAATCCGAATCATTTAAAACACGGTTTAGTTTAAAAAAAGAGGATCACTTCCCTTGCATGAATGACAACACTGCATCTACTGGCTTTGACAGACATTATGTATACCACACAGCTTGGGCTGTTCATTTTTTATTTAACAACAAGATTGAACAACACACTGATATTTCTTCTACGCTTTATCTTTCTGGTACCGCCTCAAGTTTTTGTAAAGTACATTTTTATGATTATCGACCGGCCAAATTAGAATTACCAAATTTGTCTTGTAAAAAAGCAGACCTTACCGATCTGCATTTTAAAAGTAATTCAATCGAAAGTTTATCATGTATGCATACAGTAGAGCATGTAGGGTTAGGTAGATATGGAGACCCCTTTGATTATGATGGTGACTTAAAAGCCATGAAAGAACTAGCCCGTGTATTAGCATTTGGCGGTAACCTATTGTTTGTGGTTCCGATTGGTAGTAAACCTAGAATTCAATTTAATGCTCATAGAATATATACAAAGGAACAAATTATTGATTTTTTCGAAAAAGAGGAGGGGTTAAAACTTAAAGAATTCACTTTAATTCCAGAAAATGAAAAAGATGGAGGACTAATAAAAAACCCTAGTACAAAATTACTAGACTCCCAATCTTATGGCTGCGGATGTTTTGTTTTTACGAAATAAAAAGCTGTCAATTAAATACTTTCTCACATCATGATAATCGTAAAATTACAAGGAGGCTTAGGTAATCAATTATTTCAATGGGCATTTGGATTATCGCGTCTATCAAAATTAAACACTGAGTTAAAATTTGACAGTAGAAGCTATGAAAAAGATGAATTAAGAAAATTAGAAATTTCGAATATTATACAAGACATAAAAATAGCTACATTAACCGAAATTCAAAAAACACGAAAAGAAAATAATAAATTCCGCTTACTAAGCCGAAAGTTTAAATCTTATTCAAAACCCTATTACAAAAGAGATATTATATCTGAACACACATACCTTTATGATAAATCATTAGATGAAAACAGCATAGAAAACGCGTATTATGAGGGATACTGGCAAAATGAAAAATATTTTAAAAAACATAAAACACTCATATTAAGCAAGATTGATTTTTCCATTAATCAATCAAAAGAATACGAGCAATATAAAAAAGAAATTCTAGACTCAGAGAACAGTGTATCAATCCATGTTCGTAGAGGGGATTATCTTAATGATAAAAGAATTTTTGAAATTCATGGAATCTGTAGTAAAGAATACTACCATAAAGCAATAGAAATAATGACGTTAAAGCACCCAAAAACTAAGCTTTTCATCTTTTCAAATGATTTAGATTGGGTCAAAAACAATTTCAACTCAATAAAAAATAGAACTATTATTTCTAAAACAAAAACCGTTTTTGAAGATTTAGAATTAATGTCACTTTGCAGAAATCAAATAATTGCAAATTCAAGCTTGTCTTGGTGGGGAGCATGGCTAAATAAAAATAAACAAAAACATGTTATTGCACCTAAAAAATGGTTTAATAAAACGAGTATAAATTTTTCAGAATTAGTACCAAAAGAATGGGAGGTAATTGATCTATGAACAAGTTTATATCCATCATAGTCCCAATTTTCAATGGTCAATATTTTTTGAATGAAACTATACAAACAGTAATTAACCAATCATACACAAATTGGGAATTGTTATTAATTGATGATGGTTCAACGGACCATTCCAAGCGAATATGCTTAAACCATTCTCAAAAAGATGACAGAATCCATTATTATTATAAAAAAAATGGAGGACAAGCATCAGCAAGAAACTTAGGGATAACAAATTCTAAAGGAGAATGGGTTGCCATGCTAGACGCTGATGATTTATGGCACAAAGACAAGTTATTAAAACAAGTAGAAGCCATAACAAGCTATCCTGACATTTCAATATGCTTCACCAACACATTAGCGTTTCAAAAATCATTAGACAATGAACTTTATAATGCTAACAATAAAAAATATGGATTATTAGACGCTACATTATTTCGAGAAATATACACATCTAACTACATTTCTAATAGCTCTGTAATACTTAAAAAACAAGTACTATTAAAAATAGGTTTATATAACGAAAGTGAATCGCTAAGAGGTTCTGAAGATTGGGAATTACTTTTAAGAATGTTATTCAATAAGGAAAAAGCGTATGGTATAAAGGAAAAGCTTTTGTATTATCGTGTTCATGAAGGCGGAATTCATTTACAAAATGCAAGAATGTTTATTGGTAAAACATTGGTATATAAAGTATTTCATAAAGAGCAATCCATTTCAAAACTATTAAAATTAAAGCAGTATAGATATACATACCGAGAATTATTGAATCACCTATCGACTGAAGGCAGAAACAATGAAATATTAAATTTTGCTTCTGAAATATGGAGGCTAGACCCATTGAGTTTTGTAACTTTAAAACAAAAAATTATTTTTAAAATTTTCAACATTAAATCTGCGCTCTGGATTAGTAATAACATAATTTATAGAATTGGATACAGAATTGAAAAATTCAATTACAAATTATTTTTAAATGAATAAATTAAGAGTATTACATATTGTCCCTTGGTTTCCAAATCCAAACAACTGTATTGAAGGAATATTTATTGCAGAACATATTAAGCAATTGAATATGCATTGTGCTAACCATGTATTGCATATTAATTTTGGAAAAACAAAGGAAATAAAAACAGATAAGTATCAAAACATTTCGATAGATAGGATAACAATTAAGCCTATTTTAGAAAAGTGGATTTTTAAAGAAAAACAAGCTACAATAGCAATAAAAAACTATCTAAAAAAAACACATTCAAACTTTGATATTGTTAATTTTTACATCACCTACCCAAATGCAATTAGCATAACAAAATTATCTAAAACTTATCCAGATATAAAATTTTGCATGATGGAACAATGGTCTGCCTATCATACTCAGTTTAATCTACCAAAAGAAAATAAAGGTCGAACAAGAATAGAAAACATATTTAATAACAACATACCATTATTCACAGTTTCAAACGCCTTAGGTCAGGACATACAAAACTTTATAGGCAACAAAAAAAGAGCGTTTGAAGTTATACCTAACTGTGTTAATGAGAACGACTTCTATTATAAAGAAAAACAAGAGTCGAATACGTTTATATTCACTTCAATAAACAACTGGAGTGTAATGAAAAATCCTATTGTATTAATAAAAGCGTTTCATTTATTGACAACTAAATACAGTAATCTAAAGTTAATCTTAGCTGGAGATGGAATATTAATTCCTAAAATGAAAAAATTAGTTGCCGAACTTGAAATTGAAAAACACGTTGAGTTTAAAGGTAGAATTTCAAAAAAGGAAGTTGTAACTGAATTACAAAACGCAAACATATATTGTCAATCATCAAATTATGAAACGTTTTCAGCTATTTGCATTGAGTCATTAGCTACGGGAACACCTGTAATAGCAACAGATATAGGTGGTATGAAAGACTTCATTAATAATGATAACGGAGAACGTGTTCAAAATTTAGAAGTGGAAAGCTGGTTTTTAGCAATGGAACGTAACTTTTTAAATTATAAGAAGTTTGATACCAATGCAATTTCAAAGAATGCAATTAACACGTTCAACTCGGATATTGTTGGGGAAATCTATTTTGATAAATTAAAGGCTATTTATAATGGAAAATAAAACGATTCTTTTAATATCACCTGAAGCTTGGGGTACAAATTTCGTATCTAAGCATCACTATGCAAACTATTTAGCAAAACACAATACAGTTTATTTTTTAAATCCTGTTACTAATTCTACTATTAACCCCTTAGGAAGAGTTAAAGTAAATACTAACAACATCAATAAAAATTTAGTCCAAGTAAACTATCAAAATTTACTACCAAGGTTAAACTCGTTACCAAAGTTTATCCAAAAATATATCTATAAAAAACAAGCACAACAAATTCAAAAAGCACTAAACATTGTAAAATTCGATATCGTTTGGAGTTTCGACCCTTTTCGCTTTTGTAATCAAAAGGTTTGGTGTTCGGACAAAACAATATATCACACAGTTGATTTCCATCCTAAATCAAAATATGAAAGTGAGATAATAACGAGTTCAAGCATAACCTTCTCAATATCAAAACACATACCTTCCAAGCATATCACGAACAAAAACAATATTCAAATAATAAATCATGGTTTCGATAATATTCATGTAGTTAATGATGGAATTAACATTCCAGGTGAAAACATTATAAAAGCAGTATATGTTGGTAATGTTGGCAACCTATTAGATAAAAACCGACTTAATAAACTTGCAATTAATTACCCAAAAATTGATTTTATTCTAATTGGTCCAAGTTCTAATTCAAATTTATCAATTATTAGCAACAAAGACAACATTACGTATCCTAACAATGTATTTCTTCTTGGAGAAATAAAAGCAAGTTTGATTGATTTATATCTAAAAAAATGTGATATCAATCTGTTAATTTTAAAAAAAAGAGAAGGTATTCAAAATATTAATTCTCATAAATTAATGCATTATTTTTATTCAGGAAATATTACAATATCTGATTTTCTCTTAGATTACAAAAATAACAGTATACTCAATATGGCACAAACCGAACAAGATTACAACGTGTTATTTTCTGAAGTGATTAAAAATTTAAACAATTACAATTCGAATGAACTAAAAGAGAAAAGAAAACAGTTTGCCATTTCCAATTCTTATGATAAAAAAATAGAAGAAATTTCAAAATTGTTATACTCAAAATAAATGTCATTTTTTTCAATCGTCATACCTACCTATAATAGAGCTAAAATAATTAGCCCAACAATTCAATCTGTAATAAACCAACAATTTACTGATTGGGAATTGATTATAGTGGATGACGGAGGAAATGATAATACAAAAAAGATAGTTAACGAATATAATGATGATCGAATAAAATATTATTGGAAAGAAAATGGAGAAAGAGGTGCCGCCAGAAATTTTGGTGTAACAAAAGCAAGTGGAAATTATATCTTTTTTTTAGATTCTGATGATTTAATTTACAGTAGTCACCTTTTACATGCACTACAGAAGTTAACAAAATTAAGCTTTCCAGAATTTTTTCACAGTAGATATGAAGAGGTATTCGAAAAAAAAACAGTTCAGGTTGAAAAATTAGAACAAAACACAATTTGGCAAACCATACAAAAACAAAACAAAATGGCATGTCAATTCTTTTTAAGAAAAGACATTGCAATACAATTTCCTTTTTCAGAAAATAGAAATTTAAAAATTGGTGAGGATTGGCTAGTCGTTTTACAAGTAGGACTAAAATATCCACTAAACATATCTAATCAGGTAAACTCAGCAATAGTACAACATCAAAATAGAAGTATGCAGACGGCTAGCTATAATGATGTTATTCAATCAAGAAATTTAATACTTAAAGCACTTAAAAACAAAAATGCGCCCAATATAAAATCAATACTTCATAACGTAAACTACGAACTAACATCTTTAGCCGCATTATCCGCAGTACTACATAATGAAAAATGGAGAAGCCTAAAAACAATAATACTACTATTATTTAAATACCCAGTTAAAGTTTGCAAACAAAGACGTACTTTGGCAATAATAAAGCATATATTGAAATCAAATGGGAAATCATAAACCAAAATATTTTAAAGGCTTAAACGGTATACGAGCTATAGCATCTTTAATTGTTGTCATTTGGCATACAGATCAATTTTCACGCCTATTCCACCTTCAATCCATTGGTTTTTATAAAAAAGGAATGGCTGAACATGCAGTGGATTTGTTTTTTGTTCTAAGCGGTTTTTTAATTACTTATCTCTTACTAGTTGAAAAAGAAAAAACTAAAACAATTAATTTTAAAAAGTTTTATCTAAGAAGAATATATAGAATTTGGCCAATTTATTACATTTCAATTTTTTTGTCCTTCATTCTTATATATTTTAATATAGTACCTGAGATTAATTCTCTTAGTACATCATTCTTTCTATATTTTTTCTTATTAGCAAACTTTGCTTATGTTTTTAATTTCGCAATTTCCAGTATAACGCCATTATGGTCCGTTGGTGTTGAAGAACAATTTTATCTAATTTGGCCCTATATTGTAAAAAAAACATCTAATTATTTAAAAGTATTTACTTCCTTAGTCTTTTTATACCTCATTGTTAAAGTAATACTTTATTATGTTATTGGTCCTTCTTCAAATTGGTTTCAATTAATATGTTTCACTAGGATAGATATAATGTTTTTAGGAGCTATAGGGGCATACTTAGTTTACTCAAATCATAAATGGTTAAAATTAATATTTAGAGTGGAAGTAGAAATAGTAGCTTGGCTTGTGCTTCTCATTTCTGTCCTTTATCAACCCATACACTTAATTAGTTTTTTAGATAAAGAAATAAATTCTATATTCTACTTCATTATTATATTAAATATCTCATCAAATCCAAATAGTATAATTAATTTAGAAAATAAATTTATGAATTTTATTGGTAAAATTTCTTATGGAATATATGTTTACCACATGATTGTAATCTATATTTTATCATTTTATATTTCAAAATTTGATATGCAAACAAACTATTTATTGATGACAAGTTCAGTAATGGCATCTACTATACTAGTAGCTTGGTTATCTTTTAATTTAATAGAAAAACCATTTCTAAAAATAAAAAGTAAATACTCCGTAGTTAAAAGCACCAACATTAATCCTAATTAATTTATGCAAAAAATTATTCATGTGATATATTCGGGTTTAGGAGGTCATGCAAATGTAGTCTTTCCTTTATTAGAAAGTAATGTACTAGCAAATTACGAACACATCATTGTATTTTTTGGAATAGAGACAGTATTGCCCGATTATCTAATAAATGCGAAAAAAATTGGAGTTAAAACGTACACAATTGAAAAGAAACCTAAACATTACCTAAAACCTTTCTCTGAATTTAAAAATATATTAAGAAAAGAAAATCCACATCATATTTTAATCCATAGTAGTGAATTATTAATCCCTGCCCTGAAGTTCAGAAAAAAAAACAAACAAGTAAAAGTATTCTACATTGAACATGAAAACAATGGAACAAAAGAATTTTCATTAAAACTATTATCAAAAATCGCACTAAAAAAGGCTAATGCCATAGTATGCTTAAGTAATGAGTACAAAAAAGAATTATTGGAAATTTACAATTCTAAAACTAAAGTACAAGTCATTCCAAATGGAATTAACTTAAGTAAGTTTAAAAAAATTAACACTGAAAATCAAAACCCATTTACTTTTGGAATGGCTTCAAGAATGATACCAGGTAAGGATCATACTACTTTATTATATGCATTTTCTATAGTTATCAAAAAACATCCAATAGCTCAGTTAAAAATAGCAGGAAACGGTGACACGCTAAATGAAGTAAAAAAATTGGCGGGAAAATTAAAATTAGACAATAACATTTCATTTCTCGGTCTATTAAATGAAACAGAGATGATAACATTCTATCAAAACCTTTCTGTATATATCCAAGCCACATTAGCTGAAACATTATGCACTTCTATTTTACAAGCCATGTCGTGTCAATTACCGGTAATTGCATCTGATATTGAAAATAATAAGATACTAATTATCAACAATGAAACAGGATGGTTATATTTGAACAAAAACAGTGATGATCTTGCCAAAAAAATGTTAGACTCAATTGAATTTTCACAAAAAAACAATGAAATATCTTATAAAGCAAGAACATTTTGTGAGGAAAAATTTTCTAGTAAAACAATGGCTGAAGGTTATAAACGACTAATAGAACAATTATAATATAATAAGTAATGAAAATACTTTTTGATGCACGTGTACATTTGAACTATTTTAGCGGAATTAGTCGCTATATCATTTGCTTATTAAATGCTTATTTAGATCTATTCCCAAATGACGAATTAATAGTATTATTAAATCCTTCAATCAAAAAGGATAATAGTATTTATAAAACACTAAATAAGTATTCAAATATCACATTTAAAGTAGTTAATGCAGGTCATATGGGCCCCAAAAACTACTATAAAATGGGTAAAATAATTAAATCAATTAATCCAGACGTATACCATTACCCTCATTTAGACGCACCAATTTTCACAGGAAACATACCAATAATAGCAACAGTTCATGACGTCAATTCAAACAATAGAGTCAAAAAATATGAAGATAAACTAAAACTAAAATCTCTATATTTTAAAACAGCTCTAAAGTTAACTTTAAAAAAGGCCACAAAAATTATTTTTGTCTCTAATGCCGTAAAGAATGAAGTGGCGAAAGATTTTAAGTTATCACAAAAAAATGAAAAAAAATGCATTACAATACATAATGGATTAGAGGAGGACTTTAATAAAGTATCAACAAAAGAGATAGAGGACACCATTAATTCCTATAACATTAATGCACCTTATTTACTATACGTTGGACAAATAAGAGAACACAAAAATATTCGCAGAATAGTAGAAGCCTATCAACAAGTGTATAAACAAATCCCAACACATAATTTAATAATTGTAGGGTACAACTACTTAAATTTATCTTGGAAAGATAAAAACATTACACACATTGATAAAGTAAACAATTTGGAACTAAAAGCACTTTATGCAGGTGCTACATCATTACTTTTTCCATCCTTGTTTGAGGGCTTTGGTTTTCCAATTATTGAAGCCTTTTCGTTCGGAAAACAAGTGGTTACCACAAATTATGGTGCCACTAAAGAAGTAGCTGATGGACATGCCATTTTAGTAGACCCCAACGACACACAAAGTATAGCAGAAGGTATTAAAAGGTCTATTACTGAGAATAATAATGCAGAAGAAAGAAGGAACCATGCCAAATCGTTTTCTTGGAAAAAAAATGCACAACAATTACGTGAAATCTATTTAACTGCACGCAAATGAAAGGAACCCTTTGTATATCATTAGATTTTGAAAAGTTTTGGGGCATACATGATGTCGTTAATTTAAAAAATAAGGATGAAAACTTAACAAAAGTAAGTAAAATTATAGACAGACTATTAGTACTTTTTCAAACATATAACATTCAGTGTACTTGGGCAGTAGTAGGGGCATTAAATTTTAAAACCATTAACGAATTAGAAGTATATTGTAATAACATAACCATTCAATATACTAATTCAAAATTTTCGCCTTTTCCAATTGAAAAACACAAGATAAAGACCACTAATCCTCAGGTAATGATTTCTAGTACAGAAATTGAAAAAATAAAACAAACAGCAGACCAAGAAATAGCAAGTCATACGTTTAGTCATTTATATTGTTTAGAAAAAGGACTAACAGCAGAAGATTTTAAACAAGACATACACCATTTTAAGGAAATCGTTGGTGAAGTAAACAGTATTGTTTTTCCTCGAAACCAAGTAAACAAGAACTATTTAGATCAATTAGCAAATGGTAAAACAATAGCATACAGAGGTAATCAAAACAATAAATTTTGGGCAAATTCGGATTTTAAAACAGAAAGTATTTTCAAAAAAATAGGCCGATTTTTAGATGCCTATATAAAAATATCTAAAGACAACCTAGTAGATTGGAACGATTTAAAACCAAACCAAACTATAAATATTCCGGCAAGTCGATTTTTAAGACCGTATCAATTCAATTCAAGCATTGAGAAATTAAAAATTAAACGAATTAAAAATCAAATGACTGCAGCCGCAAAAAAAAATAAAATTTATCATCTATGGTGGCATCCTCATAATTACAGCACAAACACTGAAGAAAATTTCAAACAACTTGAAACGTTACTTGAACACTTTTTAAAATTAAAAAAACAGTACAACTTTCAATCTTTAAACATGAACGAAATAAGTAAAGCAATTGTATAAAAAATCAGTCACTATATTAGCCACAAAAGGCCAAACAACAAATTTACTATACAATGCATTAGTAAAACAGTTTGACGTTAAAAATGTAATTATAGAAAATAACATTTCTAAAAAATTAATTATACAAAATAGAATCAAAAAAATAGGCGTTACCAAAGTAATAGGACAACTGTTATTTATGGCTACAATACCTAAACTTCTCAAGCTAACCTCAAAAAAAAGAATAAGACAAATTATCACAGAAGCCAATCAAGACGATAGTCCAATTCCAAATTCAAAAATAACCAGAGTACAATCAATTAATAAAATGAGTATCGCCAACTTAATTAATGCAAACAATCCAGATTTAATAATTGTAAACGGAACACGAATCATTTCACAACACATAATTGAAGCTGTAAATGCAAAAATGATTAACATTCATGTAGGAATCACGCCTAAATACAGAGGTGTTCATGGTGGATATTGGGCAATTGCAAATAATGACAAAAATTTATTTGGAACAACATTACATATAATTGACAAAGGTGTGGACACCGGAGAAGTGATAGATCAAGTCGTTTTAAAAATCAAAAAATCAGATAATTTTTCAACCTACCCAATATTACAATACTGTTTAGGTTTATCGTTAATAGAAAAAAACATAAATAATTTAGTTGCCAATAAGATAATAACAAAAGCCCCGCTAACTTACGATAGTAATATGTATTATCAACCAACTTTATTCGAATATTTCACACTAAAAGAATAAGAATAGTAGAAAATAATGTTATTTTTGTTTATATCTAGTAATAAAATAAACACTACCTTAATACAAAAAAATGAATACTCTAATTAGAAAACTTTCAATAATTATTCCGGCCTATAATGAAGAGAAAACAATTCATTTAATTCTAAATAAAATTAAGGATGTTGAACTTATTCAAAACATTAAAAAAGAAATCATTATTATTAACGATTGTTCAAGTGATAAAACAAAAGAAGCCATACAAAATTATATCAACGAAAATAGTGTATTAGAAATAAAATATTTTGAACAAGAAACCAACAAAGGTAAAGGGGCTGCATTGCATAGAGGTATCGCTGAAGCAACAGGTGAGTATTTAATTATTCAAGATGCGGATTTAGAATATGATCCGAGCGAGTATAATCATTTACTAAAACCCGTTGTAACAGGATTTGCTGATGTTGTCTATGGTTCTCGATTCATTGGCGCAAACCCACACCGAATATTATTCTTTTGGCACAGTTTAGGTAATAAATTTTTAACATTCATGTCAAATATGTTTACCAATTTAAACCTAAGTGATATGGAAACATGTTATAAATTATTTAGACTAGATATTATTCAAAACATAAAATTCAATGAAAATCGTTTCGGTTTTGAACCAGAAGTTACTGCAAAAATTAGTCGTATAAAAAATATTCGAATATATGAAGTAGGCATTTCATATTATGGTAGAACTTATGAAGAAGGTAAGAAAATAGGATGGAAAGATGGGTTTAGAGCAATCTACTGCATATTAAAATATGGTTTATTTAAAGCAAAGTAAATGAAGAAAAATATATTAATTTTATTATACTTTATTTTAATAAGAATTCTATTCGTTAAATTATCTGGTTATAATTCCTATGAACTAAGTGCTGATTCACATTGGATAAATGATCTTAGTGAAAAGGTATTAACAGGTGATTTTGATTTCGACATTGGACGATTTATTGTAGCACCATTCTATAATATATATATAGCTTTGCACAAATTAGTATTTGGTGACCATTGGATGATAGCTCTTGTTTCGTCTCAAATTATACTTTCTGGAATTTCTGGCGTTTACTTCTATAAGTTAGGCAAATTACTATTTAAAGAAAAAACGGCTTTATTAGCTACAGGTATATTCGGTGTTTTCCCATTAACCTTATGGTGGGTGCATACATTTAGCTCTGAAGCATTATTTCAAAGTCTATTTATAATCTCGATATATTTTCTAGTTAAATTAATAAAATTTGGGAAATTGTCAAGTTTAATAACTTCAGCTATAATTTTTTCAATTGCTTTTTTAACAAAATCACACATACTACTTTTTACACCATTTTTAGCATATTATATATTTATAAATTTAAAAGGAACAAAAAAATGGGGATACCCTATAGTTTATGCTCTAATTTGCATTCTATTTACCATTCCATTTGGTTTATACAATCAAAAGCATCACAACCAATATGTATTATCCAGTAATGGTTCAAAATTTCATTTTTATACAGGAAACTCAGAATATGGTTACCGATTAATAGTAGACATCCCAAAACAAGGTACTCTAGAATTTAATGAAGTCACAAAAATGAATATGGCCTACTTTAATGGAGCAACTCATAATAAAACAATGAAATTACCGCATATAATTAAACAAGATCTATATTTTCAACACGCTTTAGATTGGATATCGGTAAACAAAATAAAATTCTTAAAAATTAAAATATACAATTTGTTTCAATTTCTAATGCCAGGCGTAAATTATAAGTATTACCAATTTTTGACTTGGTTAGCCACATTGATAATTTCATTACCAATTTACATTCTAGGATATTTTTCAATTATAAAAAATCTAAAACGCGGTTATAAAACTCATTATTTTATACTAGGACTTTTTATAACTATGATACTATTTTCCGTAATATGGTACACCCAAAACAGATTTAGAACCATCACAATCGAACCATTTTACATTCTATATTCCAGTCATGGAATAATGTTAATATATAATCGACTATTAAAAAAGAGAAAAATATATTAAAATAATCAGTTAGTACCTTTTCAAACAAAAAGGAAATCATTCTGCTTATTTAATTTTTTTAACTCTTAATCTTTTTAATATTTTCGTACTTGGATACTCTCCTAAATAGTATAAAGGTATTGCTACTATTACACTCACAGGTACAGCAATAAACCAAACAAAAGGATTTAGGATGTTCTTATTTGCATCTACTAGATCATAGATATGTAAGATATATAAAGTAAGATACACAGATGCGAAATGAGTAATGTATAAAGTATAGCTGATTTTACCTAAATATTGAAATAAATTATTTTTAATTTCATTATTCAAGAAATAACCTAATAAAAACAAGGAATAAACCGCAGATATTGAAAACGTTACTTTATTAAAATAACCAATTCTATAGTTTACAAATATCATTAACGGAATACAAATAATACTAAATAAAGACAAAAATTTAAACTCAAATAAGACTTTATACTTTATAAATAATTTCTTATTTCTATATAAGAACAACCCAACTGCAAAATAAATATTGCAATCAAAAATAAACCTTGCAAACAAATTAACATGTGTTACATCCAAAAACCAAAACACCAAGCTTGATAAAAATAATAAGATAGAGATGACATAATAATATTTTAATATTTTTTTTGAAACCAAAACAAAAGGAGCCAGTATATAAAACATAACCTCCATTGGAAGCGACCAAAATTGATGTATCAACGCTCCATTAGGTATATAAAACAAATTTTTTATTGTAGAAATTAAATCATTAAATACAGAAACTTCATTTAAAATAACCGTGTCACTTATTAATGTAAAAACTAAAGCTGCATAAATCAATGCTAACACAAAAGGGAGGTAGAGCCTAATAAATCTTCTTTTATAAAACCCTAGAGTATTAGAATTATTATTTAGAGAATGAGCTATAGAAAAACCCGACAAAACGAAAAAAACAATTACGGCTTCCGGTCCTAAACTAGTTAGTTGTATAAATCCGTAATACAACTTTCGAAAAACGGACCATTCACTAACAGGAATAAGCTGAGACAACTCAGTTCCACCAATAATCAAGTTACCTCTACAGTGATTGATTACAACATAAAACGCAGCTAATCCTCTTAAGATTTCTAATCCTTTAAAGTTTACTTTCATGAGAGTTTTTTGAAATAATAAAAAATAAAATAAATAAAAACAAAGATAATATTGGAATTTTATAGCGACCTAACGCACCAAAATTATAGGAAGTAAAACCTACAGCAAAACCAAATATAATAACAAATGCGAGCAGTGATTTTAATAAAATAGTCGACTTAATAATTTTAAACGGATTCAATTTTGTTTTGTATAAAACATAAAAAAAAAGTATAAGTAAAATTAAACTTTCAACTGCCCCCAATAAAACAACTACCGATTTCGCCTCCCAAATATAAGGCCTAAAAAAAGTTACATTCAAAGCCGCTGGTATTTTTTTAAACGCTCCAACCACCGTATAATCAACATTTCCCAAAGAATAACTAGAGCCACCTAAACTGGTATGCCAAGAGTGAAAGCCTTTGACCTTATTCTCTAATTGATTCGCATCATACTTCGAACTATTTTCACTTAAGCCTTTAATACTAATAAAACCAATAAAAGAAAATAGCAATAATATTAATGGCGTACTTATCATACGAAAAAATTGAGATTTAATAGACGCTCTATACTTATAAAACACCGTTAAAATAATAGTAGGAAAAAAGGCAATTATAATATAAGATTTGAGTGAAAACGTTATCATAAACCAGAACAGTAAACCAAACCAATACACAATTTTAAACTGCCCCTTAACCACAGTAAAATAAAGCACATAAATTAAGTAATTAATACCAGTTAAAGTAAATGTATCCTTCATTAAACCACTGCCCCAAAAAATAATTGAAGGAAACAAAAAAGTCGCATAAAAAGCATATTTCCTTTTTTTAGGTAAAATTTCAGAAAACACCTGAAACAATTTCCAACCTCCAAAAAAAGCAATTACACTCATTAATAAATTAACTACCAAATAAGATCTAAAACCAAGGATAGATAGAGGAGAAACTAGTTTGATCATAAGCCATTCCTCAGATGAAGCACTATATCTAATATTACTTGTATATTGCCTTAAATGACTAACGTGGTTATAAGTACTATCAGAAAGTAATAAATCAAAATAATCAGAAGGAGAATTTAATAAGGCGTCTCCCATTAAAACCGCACCTTTAAAATATTCGAAAGAATCACCAAAACCGTAATAATAAACAAAAATTAAAGAGAAAAAAACACTCCCAAAAACCTTAATTAAAAAACCCTTTAAAAACCATTTGTAAATTGAATCATCAAATTTCGAATTACGGTAAAACCACAGTACAGTGAAAATCACTATAAAATATAACAACCATATGGCCCAATCAACAATAGTTATCATTCGTGATGATAAGGTTCATTATTTAAAATCGTGAATGCGCGGTATATCTGTTCAGTAAATAACATACGTATCATTTGGTGGCTAAATGTCATCTTAGAAAGTCCAACTTTTTCATCAGCAACTTTATACACATCATCAGAAAAACCGTAAGCTCCTCCAATTAAAAATATGATATTCTTATATCCCCTATTCATTTTATCCTGCATCCATTTAGAAAATTGAACTGAAGTATACTCCTTGCCTTTCTCGTCTAATAATACTATCAAACTATGCGGTTCCAACTTAGCTAACAACAATTTACCTTCCTTATCTTTAATTTGCTCAAATGTTAACTTCTTCGCATTCTTAAGGTCAGGAATTTCAATTTTCTCAATTCTAACATATTTTTTAATACGCTTCAAGTATTCATTCTCTCCATCAACCAAAAATGATTTATGCGTTTTACCAATAGCTACAATTTTCAATTTCATATGATTTAAAATATTGATAAAACAAATAATTTAATTTTATCTCAACTAACTAAAAGTTAAAATTTATAATTAATCCGCTTAAACTTACTACGAATATACTACTTTCTACTAAGCTTTAATACAATATTGAATTGAAAAAAGTAATAAACAAAAAAAACACCACTTAACTAAATAAGTGGTGTTTTAAAATTGGCATCTACATACTCTCCCACCCTCAAAAAGGCAGTACCATCTGCGCAAG